>Ga0307988_1000618_pt1 | contig 23722 bp, 21 predicted proteins | sample EllFjometagen183_FD_203166 | JGI IMG/M metagenome (GOLD analysis project Ga0307988, IMG submission 203166) | Marine microbial communities from Ellis Fjord, Antarctic Ocean - #183 | ecosystem: Environmental > Aquatic > Marine > Unclassified | place: Southern Ocean | collected 2014-10-08 | reverse complement strand
TGTCCTGCATGTAAACTTTCATTGTGTCATTTTTGCTTCCAGTAGTAACCTTTGTATTGAGGGCATCCTGACGAGCTTTATCTCTGCCCTTTTTTGTTTGAGGAGCAACAACTTCAACAATTTTCTTGCGTCCACGAACAGCAGGAGTCTTTTTTGCTTTAGGTTCCTTTACAGCCTTTTTGGCTGGGGCTTTTTTAGCAGCAGCCTTTTTAGCTGGGGCTTTTTTAGCAACTATTTTTTTCTCTTTAGTTTCTTTTGCAGCAACCTTTGTAGTCGTTTTCTTGGCTGGAGCTTTTTTTGCCACGACCTTTTTTTCTTTAGTTGCGGGAGTAGCCTTGGCAGTAGTTTTAGGAGTTACTGCTTTTTTAGCTTTAGTTGCGGGTGTAGTTTTAGCGGCTTCTTTTTTTGGAGAAGTTTTTGCAGCTTTTGTCTTTACTACTTTCTTTATCGCAACAGCTTTTTTATCAGTTGTATTTTTTTTCTTTTTAGTTTCTGCCATATATATATATAATTTAGTTTGCTATTTATTGTAATTTATGTAATATTTATTGCAAGGGTAAATTCAGGATAAACAATCCCCAAAATATCCTCTTTCAATACGCATGACTCGATAATCAGGGCGTAAATAGACTCTTAAAAGAAAGAATATAGCAACAAATTGGCAAAAAAGCAAGTGAAATCTTATGGAATGGCGAAAAAAAATACAAGAATGGCTGATAAATAGCATTTCCAGCTGTAATGTGGTGCAAAATGTTGATGAAGCGGTATTAGCTCCTTTGACTCTGCGCCAGGCTATGGCTTGTAAAAACCGACCTTTGCTCTGTGTTTTACCAATCTTAAGTCAAGCGGACAAACTAAATGCCGAAATAGTGTCTTGGCAGTCTGAATTCGAATTGCCGCTAAAGGTACTTTATTTGCCGGAAACGCATATTGGTAATGCTTTTAGTCCTGCCAGTGAAGCTTTGCGGGCTCGCAGTCTGCATGAAATTCTTGATTGCAAGTTTGATCTGATTATCGGCAGCGCAATGTCTTTCGGGGCAACTGTCAGCCGCCCAGAACGTCTTAGAGAGAGTGAATTATTATTAAAACCCGGCATGGATGTTCCTTTTGATGACTTATTGGCAAAGCTGCTTGAATTGGATTACGATGATGAATTTGAAGTAAATGTCGAGGGTGAATTTTCGCGTCGCGGCGGAATTATTGATATATTCTCCCCAAATTATGACTATCCGGCGAGAATCGAATTCTGGGGCGATCAAATTGAATCAATTCGCTCATTCAGCCCGGAAAGCCAGCGTTCAAGGGGACAGCTTGACGATTATCTAATCATAAACCGTTCAGTTTTGGGTGACGATGATGACCAATTTGATTTTTATGATTTCACCAGAGAGCTGGATTGTTCGCTCTTAACAGTTTTTTATGATCAATGTCGTGAGCATTTAGAAAAATTCACAAATGAAGACGAAGTTATTCGCTTTGAATCGCAAGTTAATTCTTTCAAACCGGATCGTTTGATTAGATTTCAGGATATTAACCGGGAATCCAGTTCGGAAAAAGCAATAATTGCGGAATGTTTCCCGGCAGTAGCGCATCTGAAATCAGAACTGCCAGCGGAAGCCCTTGCCGGTGGTATGGATATCCTTCGGGAAATGATAGCCCGCCAATTGTCGCAATGGATAGATACTGGCTATGAAGTTAGTTTGCTGGGCTTGGACGAAAGCGCTCAACATCATATTCAAAGCTGGTGCAATGAATTTGATTTGGATTTCAGCAAAATAACTCTTGATACATGCAACCTGCCCGGCGGACTTATTTTTCCCGCTCAAAAAACTGTTTTTCTGACTGAACGAGAAATTTTTACCGCCGACATTTTCCGCAAAAAATCATCATTACCAGTAGTCAAAGAAGCAAAAGCAAGTTCAGTGGAAGAAGAAATTGCGGCTTGCGCAGATTTGGATGAAGGCGATTACGCTGTACATCTCCTGCACGGTATCGGTAAATTCATGGGCATTCGCGAAATGACTTTGCGAGGAGTCAAGCGTGAAGTAATGGTCTTAGAATACCGCGATAACGCGCAATTATATGTTCCGCTTTATCAAGCAGGCATGGTGTCCCGTTATATCGGATCACAAGCTAAGGTGTCATTGGATAAACTCGGTGGACGGCGTTGGTTGAACGCTAAAGTTGGAACCGCTAGATCGATTCGGGACTTTGCCGCTGACCTGCTACATTTTCAGGCAATGCGGGATGCTTCTAAAGGTATTGATTTTGGCAAGGATAATTTAGAACAGCGAATATTTGAAGACGCTTTCCCATTTGAACCGACCGTCGATCAGGCACGGGCAATTACTGAAATAAAAGCCGATATGCAGAGAAGCCGACCGATGGACCGCTTGCTTTGCGGTGATGTCGGATACGGCAAAACAGAAGTCGCTATTCGCATGGCATTCAAAGCTCTCAGCGCTGGCTATCAGGTGATGTTCCTCGCGCCAACAACAATTCTCGTGCAGCAGCATTATTTTAGCTTGCTGGAACGTCTTGCCGAATATCCCTATACCATTGAAATGCTCAGTCGTTTCCGTACAAAACCGGAACAAAAAGAGATTATAAAAAAGTTAAAAAGCGGTGGTATTGATATTGTCGTTGGAACTCACCGTTTGTTTCAGGATGATGTACATTTCGACAAACTAGGGCTGGTGATTGTCGATGAAGAACAACGTTTCGGAGTGAAACACAAGGAAAAAATAAAGCGCTTTCGGGCTTCCGTTGATGTTTTGACAATGTCCGCGACTCCGATACCGAGAACCTTATATATGGCAATGGTCGGAGCTAGAGATTTGAGTACGATTATGACTGCTCCGGGTGCTCGACTGCCAATAAAAACCAGCGTTTCTCCATATAGTGAAAGTTTTATTTGTGACTGTATCAGAAATGAAGTTCAGCGCGGCGGACAGGTATTTTTCCTGCATAACCGTGTCAAGAGCATACAAGGAGTGATGGATAAATTTGCGAAACTCATGCCGGATGTGCGTTTTGCTATTGGTCATGGACAAATGCATGAAAACGAACTCGAAGAAGTCATGACCAGATTTTTAGCCGGAGATATTGATGTATTGATATGTACTACCATTGTCGAATCAGGCTTGGACATCGCAAACGCGAATACAATTATCATTGAGCGTGCCGATCGTTTTGGACTGGCGGAATTATACCAGTTGCGAGGCAGAATCGGACGCTGGAATCGTCAAGCTTACGCCTATTTATTATTGCCCCAACATAATATCGTCAGTACAGATGCCAGAAAACGATTGAGTGCGATCAGGCGTTACACACACCTTGGAGCCGGATTCAGATTAGCCTTGCGAGACTTGGAAATCCGTGGAGCCGGAAACTTGCTAGGAGCGGAACAAAGTGGACATATCAACGCGGTTGGTTTTGATTTGTATTGTAATTTACTGACAGCAGAAATAGCAAAACTCAAAGGAGATCAAGTCGAATTTCTCCCTGAAGTAGACATTAATATTGACTTCATTCATTTCGCCCACGAAGCACCCGAAGGTTCATTAGCCGCCGGTTTTCCACCGGAATATATTGCCAGCGAACGCCTAAGAGTCGATGTTTACCGCCGTCTGGCAACAATAAGTTCAGAAGCCAAAATGGATGAATTCAGAGATGAACTCGAAGACCGTTACGGCAATCTACCAGAACAAGCCAAACACATGTTAGATATAACTTTAGTAAAAGTCTTCGCCGCCAAAAACGGCTACAGCATGGCACATGTCGAAAACGGAAAAGTTTCATTCAAAACCACCAGAAGGCTTTATCGCCGCAACGGCATCCAGCCAACAATAAATTACCAAAACCCACCAAATATACGTCTTAAAAACCTATTAGATATAGCCCGCCTACTCTGTCCAGTAGATGAAATAAAATAAAAATATATTATTTTAGCATTGAAACATTATAAAAATAGTATTATAGTAACACTGTAATGACTAAATATTATGTTTTTTGGCTATTAAAAGAATCATTTAATCGTCTTTTTGGGTTATGGTATGTTAATAAAAAGAATACTTGAGGATAGAATAAAACAACGGCTTTTCAAGGGCAAAGCAATCATTTTGTATGGCCCACGACAAAGCGGTAAAACTACACTTGTTGAACAAATTTGCAAAGATATGACCGATTCTGTCTTATTTCTTAACGGAGATGAGCCAGACATACGCGAATTATTGGCAGGAGCAACATCTACTCGCTTGAAGTCATTTTTTGGGAAAAATCGTGTAGTTGTCATTGATGAAGCACAACGGATTCCTAATATTGGTTTGACGATGAAATTGATTACTGACCAACTAAAGGATGTGCAACTAATTGCAACTGGCTCTTCCGCGTTTGAATTGGCTGATAAAACCAATGAACCTTTAACCGGTCGCAAATATGAATTTCATCTTTATCCCTTATCTTTTGAAGAAATGGCTGATGACTTAGGACTTATCGAAGAACGGCGCATGCTTAATCACAGATTAGTTTTTGGATCATATCCTGAAATAATAACACATGCCGGAGAAGAAAATGAGTTACTGCGTATGTTATCTGGAAGCTACTTATATAAAGATATATTGATGTTTGAAAATGTTAAAAAACCAATATTTTTAGAAAAACTTCTCCGAGCTTTAGCTTTGCAATTAGGATCTGAAGTATCCTTTAATGAACTTAGTCGTTTACTAGGTATAAATAAAATAACTATTGAGAGATATATTGATCTACTGGAAAAAACTTATGTGATATTTACTCTTCCGGCTTTCAGTCGTAATGTTAGAAACGAAATTCGCAAAGGCAAAAAAATTTATTTCTACGACAATGGACTAAGAAATGCCGTGATCGGCAATTTTAGTCAAATCGAATCGCGTACAGATATTGGAGCCTTGTGGGAAAACTATTTGATTTCGGAAAGACTGAAAGCTGTTGGAAATCATGGTCAAGGTCCGCAAAAATATTTTTGGAGGACAACAGCACAGCAAGAGATTGATTACCTCGAAGAAAGCGATGGAAGACTTTCTGCTTGGGAATTCAAATGGAATTCAAAATCAAAACATAAAATTCCAAGTACATTTCTTAAAGCTTATCCAAATGCCACAACAAAGTTAATTGCTCCAAATAATTATGATGAGTTTTTGTCTTTATTAGGAAATTATAATGGGGCAACCAAGTAAGCCTGCTTGATAGATGAAGTGAAATTTTTAAAACAGACAGAATTGCGAGATAAACAAAGATTTTTATTTGCTGTTTTTTAACACCTGATATTTTAAAGAAAACCAAAGAGAGGAATATTATGAATTCTAAAAGCGTAAAGACTGGTCTGACTAGAGTTTAAATTGTACTAATTATAGTTTTTTTAGTGCATTCAGCGTACCAATTAAAGGGGCCTGACTATAGAGATGCTTTTGAAGCTTTGGCATGGCAAGACATGAAAATTATCAGCACTGCAATGCTTTTTTATTATAATGATAATGAAGAATGGCCAGTTGATCTAGACACATTATTTGAAAGGTACAAATTAGGTGCTCATAAATTTAAATTGCCGGGCAAATATAATATATGGGAACTTGATTGGATCTATTACCCTGCAAAATTCCCAACTGGTAAAATTGACAGTAATCAAATAATGCTTGCAACTCCAACCCATTGGGATAAAGACAAAAAAGCTCCAGATAAAGGTTGTGAATCATTTCGAATAGTAGCTTATTATGATGGAACAGTTAAAAAAATATCAGAAAAAGAATATCAAAAACAAGTGAAAGCAAGAAATATATCTGAAAAGAAGTAGGCAGGATTTATAAGATTTATTGATGATAGACTTAGCTTTCTCGAAAAAGTATATCCATAAACGAGGGCGACGTTCGCCTAAGGAGCAGTAGCTATTGTTATTGCCCGGAGTGGGGCGGGGTAGCCTTCGAAACTTTTGTTTGGGTTGTTTGGGTGGAGATAATCTTTTAGGGATTCCCAGCGCATCCAGTCGCTTGTTCGTTGCTCTTCGATTGAAGTTTGATTTGTATTTACTGTATGGACGTCTTTGAAGCCTAGTTTGCGGAGCCATTTTTCTAGAGCTAATGGAGAGGGCAAGAACCAGACATTACGCATTTTGGCGTAACGCGCTTCGGGTACGAGGACGGCGTTTTCATCGCCTTCGATTACTAGGGTTTCGAGGACTAATTCGCCGCCGGAACGGAGCATGTCGCGGATTTGTTGGAGATGATCCATTGGAGATTTGCGGTGATACAATACACCCATTGAAAAAATCGTGTCAAACACCCGCATTTCAGGCGGCATGTCTTCAATGCCGAGCGGTAAAACCCAGGCGGAATCATTTTGTAGAAAATGCTTCATCGCCCAGTATTGCATGACAAAAACTTTGTAGGGTTCGATGCCGACAGCCAGTTTTGCTCCGGCTCCAGCCATGCGCCAAGTATGATAACCACTGCCGCAACCGATGTCCAGCACAAGCCGGTCTTGCAGTGAGCTGATATGATCTTTTAGACGATTCCATTTCCAGTCCGAACGCCATTCGGTTTCTATTTTCATACCGCAAATATTAAAAGGACCTTTGCGCCAGGGACGGAGTTTTTGCATACATTCATAAAGCTTTTTGCGACATGCGTCGTCGCAGTCTTTTGGCAGTCCAACACGGATGGTATCGCTGCTAATGTTGGTTGAAGATAAATCAATTTCTGGGAGTTCGCTTATTGCTTCCAGCCACATATCCCAATGCCCATGATTGCATTCATCAACAATATTTTGAGAATGTTTATAGAGTTGTTCAGCCCAGATAGCGAGATTCGTATGAGCTGCTGCTTGTTTAAATGGAGAATAATCTATTTTTATCATTTGAACCCTATCATGGATATAAAATTAAAACATTGAAACCAGAGTTCACAGCGTTTGAAGCCAATTTTTTCGAGCCGCGCGATGTGTTGCGGAATGGTGTCCGGGATCAAAACATTTTCGAGAGCGTTACGTTTTTGTTTAATCTCCATTTCGGAATAACCGTTATGGGCTTTCCATGAATGATAAATATCAATGAAGAGTTCACTGTTTTGTTTTTCCGAAAAAGTAATTTTTTCAGATAAAATCAGCACCGCGCCAGGGAGCATGCTGTCATAAATGCGTTTCAATAATCCCTCACGTTCTTCCGGTGGTAGAAATTGCAATGTGTAGTTAAGAACCGTCATAGAATTATTCTGAAAGTCGATGTTTCTAATATCATCAAGGACTAAGTCAACAGGTACATTTTTTTTGTCAGCATTAACAATTTTTTTGCAGTGTTCGATCATGTCAGCGGAATTATCAACAGCAATAATTTTCGCGCCGGGAGCTTCGATATGTGAACGCATCGCCAGTGTAGTTGTTCCCAGCGAACATCCCAAGTCGTAGAGATTGCTATTTGGTTGAGCGAAGCGTTCAGCGAAGAGCCCGCTCATGATAATGACATCTTCATATCCGGGCACAGAGCGTTTTATCATGTCCGGGAATACGGAAACGACTTTTTTGTCGAATTTAAAATCTTCGACCTTATTTTGTGCTTGTGAAAAAATATTATCTGTTTTCATTGTGTTCCTTTATAGAATAACATCGCTAAAAAACTCAAACGCTCAATGCTGATAAAAAATATGCTACGCTCCTTTGTCGCTTAAATTCCGACCGTTAGAGACGGTCGTCAAGCGTGTTCCGCCGCTTGACCACGGAGGCGTTGCATCCGCCTTTTTTTTGTTTATTAACAAAGACAATATAAACGAATAAGGCAAATAATGCTTAAATTCAAGCTTTATAGTTGAAATTCTTTATAATTTAGCTAAATTCTTTATGTAGCATTTATTTTTTAAAATACGAGGTAATGCACTTTTGAGTGAAAATTTAGTAAAACCTGAAGATTTTTTATTTGGTGAATCGGAAAACGATGCGCTTGAGCTGGATTGCGGCAAAAAATTGTATTCGGTAAATATCCGCTACGAAACTTACGGCGAACTCGCTCCCGATGGTACTAATGCTGTATTGATTCAACATGCCTTGTCAGGCGACGCTCATGTTTCTGGTAAACACTCTCCCGATGATGCCAAACCCGGCTGGTGGGATGAAATGATTGGCCCGGGAAAACACCTCGATACAAATAAATATTTTGTCGTTTGCTCTAATGTTATCGGAGGTTGCGCAGGTTCCACTGGACCACGTTCGATAGATCCGAAAACTGGCAAACTTTATAACTTGGATTTCCCTGTAATCACTATTGCCGATATGGTCAGAGCACAAAAACGCTTGATGGAACATTTGAAGATAAAAAAATGGCTCAGTATTGTTGGCGGTTCAATGGGCGGCATGCAGGCTCTTGAATGGGCAAGCGCTTATCCAGACTTGATGGAAAGTGTTATTCCTATCGCGACGACTCCGCGCCTGTCTCCGCAAGCTATTGCTTTTGACTGGGTTGGGCGTCAGGCAATTTTGGCGGATTCCAACTGGAAAGAAGGGAATTATACCGAGAGTGACCCGCAGAAAGGCTTGTCTATTGCTCGAATGTTGGCGCACATCACTTATTTGAGTGACCAGTCAATGGCGAATAAATTCGGGCGTGAATTGCAGGATGCTTCATCTTACTCCTTTGCTTTTAAACGTGATTTTGCGGTAGAAAGCTATCTGGAATATCAGGGTCAGCGATTTACAGAACGTTTTGACGCTAATAGTTATTTATACATCACGCGAGCAACAGATTATTTTGATGTCTCGGCAAAGGCTGACGGAGATTTGGCAAAAGCTTTAGAACCGGTCAAATGCCATTTTCTGGTGGTATCATTTTCAAGTGACTGGCTGTTCCCTTCTTCTCAATCAGAAGATTTGGTCAAAGCTCTGCTGAAAAACCAATGCGAAGTGTCCTATTGCGAAGTCGAATCAAGTTATGGACATGACGCTTTTTTACTGGAAGTAGATACTTTGGGAACAATGATTTCAGACTTTTTGCGTAACCGACTGGAGGCTGTCCATGGTAGATAAACTTAAAAAACAATTGGCTGGCCGTCCAGATATTCTGGCTATTAATGAAATTATTCCACCGGATTGCAGAGTGCTCGACCTTGGCTGTGGCAACGGTATCTTTTTGAAATTGCTTGAAAAGGAAAAAAATGTCTGGGGGCTTGGTATAGAATTATCTCAGGAAAAAATAATAGAATCTATCGGAACAGGAATTTCTGTTATCCATGGCGATTTGAACAATAAATTGGATTTTGCGGATGATTCGAGCTTTGATTATGTAGTAGTCAGCAATACTCTACAGGAAGTCGAGCGTCCTGACCACCTGCTTCAGGAAGTCGTTCGTGTCGGTAAAAAAGCTCTTGTCAGTTTTATTAACTTCGGCAATATCAAAACACGTTCGCAATTATTATTCAAAGGGACTATGCCTGAAACAAAAAATTTACCGCATCACTGGTACAACACACCGAATATTCATCTTGGTACAATTCGTGATTTTAGAAATCTATGTAAATTGTTGAATATCAAAATAATAAAAGAAATTCCATTAGGCAGGAATGGAAATATACTGGCAAGAGCTTTGCCAAATCTCTTTGCCGCGAATTGTGTATTCGAAATCAGCAGCGCCAAAACTGGTGCTGATTCATAATAAAAAAATCCTAAGGTAAGATTTGATGAATTATTTTTTTGCATTTTCGATATGTATGATTGTTTCCTGTTTAGCCGCTTTCGGGCTTTTCTTTTTTAAGCCTAAAGTAAACTTAAAATTTGATAAGGCAAGATTGTACCTGATAGTTTTTTGTGCATTCTTTTTTGCTGTATATGCAATATTATCTTGCTGGAAATATGATAATTTATGGTTCGGTTTGTGGGATTTGGGCATTTTTGATTCGATGATCTATAAGATGTCCAACTTCGATGGATTCATGGAGGATTTTAGAGGTGCTTTTGATCATTTTTCTCCAGCCGCGGTCTTGTGGGTTCCATTATATTGGATTTTCAATTCGCCGAAAGTATTACTGATTTCTCAATCTTTTTTGCTGGCTGCCGCAGCGATTCCTCTTTTTTATTGCGTTAACTCAAAATTGAAGTCTCCTTTGAGTGCTATGATGATCGCCGGGATGTATTTATTAAACCCTTTGCTTTCCAGATTTGCGCTTTTTGAATTTCATATTGAATGCCTCTTTCCTCTGATTTTCTTTTCCGCATGGTATTTTTATGAACAGAAAAAATATAATTATTTTATAATTATTCTGCTGTCAGGAATTTTTGTCAAAGAAGATTTTTGTATTGTGGTAATTGCTACAGGAATTTATTTGCTGACCAAAAAACAGTATAAGTTTGGAATTATTTGTTTTGTTGCTACGGGATTATTAGTTCTATTTATTTTATATATCTGGTTTCCTTATGTCGTCAATTACAATTATTATCATCAGAATCGCTACCCGCCATTGTTTGACAGCAATATATTTACGATGATTTCAAATGCTTTTAAATTTGCTCTGCATGGATTGCGTCTTAATGCTCTGGCTGTTAGTTTGGTGCTTCTTCTGGCATTTGCTTTTCTGCCTTTATTCGCTCCGAGAGAGCTTATATTTATCGGACTTCCTGTTTTATTCGTGCATTTTTGTTCGACCTTCGGGCATCAACGTTTGTTGATGAGCCATTATTCAATCGAAGCTAATATTGTTTTTCCAATCATTGCCATGTATGGTCTCTATAACGCGAGAAGGAAAATGCTTTCCCGACGGGAAATTCTGCAATATATATATTGTTTCTCCTGTATTGCGCCGGTGTGCAGTAATATTATGTTCTGCGAATTACCTAATCTCAGATATTATTCTTTCGTTCCTAGATATAATGTTTCAAGGCATTTAGGAATACTATCGATACCGTTTGAAATTAAGATTTTATCAAGTCCAGCAGCAATAACAAATTTCCATGAAGCGATCAAAGCTATCCCTAAGGATTTTACAGTAACGGTCCAAAATAATTTAGGCTGTCAGTTTTTACGGAATAAAGCGGTTCATTCGCTTCCGGGGCCGGATGATTCAGATGCTTATATTTTTCATACAAGATGGTTTCACAGATTTGACGCGCCTTCAACGATCAATAACAAGATTAAATATTTGCTCAAAAATAAAAAATATTTGCTTGTTGTCAATCACAAAGGACTTCTTGTTTTTGTCAAAAAAACACGTTTGAAAGATTTAAATTATGAAAAAATTTAATTTACAAAGAGATGATATTATTGAGATAATTGACTGCTGTGTTGAAGCTTTGCGGCAGCCTGGGGCAGTGTTGATGCTGCCGACTGAAACAGTTTACGGATTGGTCTGCCGCTGGGATGACAAGCTGGCAGTTGAACGTATTTATGAGCTGAAAAAACGCGAAAAAGCCAAAGCTTTAGCCTTGTTCGTTGACTCTGTGGAAACTTTAAAGAACTTTGACCTTTATTTGAACAAAAATGCCGAGAAGCTTGCCGCGGAACTTTGTCCCGGTCCTTTAACTGTCGTAGTGCCGACTCCCGCAGGTGATACTCTTGGGTTTAGAATACCCGACCACCCATTTGTTCTCAAACTCCTGCAAAAACTTGCTTATCCACTGGCTTCGACCAGCGCAAACCGCTCTGGAGAGCCTAACGCTTTGGATGTGGACTCGGCATTGGTGATGCTGGACGGTGAACCGGATGTGGTGATTGATGGTGGAGCTATTCCGTCAGGTCGTCAAGCCTCAACGGTGGTAATGGCTTTTGATGATAGTCTGAAAATCTTGCGCCAAGGACCAATTAGTGAGGAAAAATTAAATTTGCTTTTAAAATAAGGATTTTTTATGCTGAAAAAACTGTGCATGTTTTTGTTATTAGCTAATATAAGTTTTTGCTTATATGCTGCACAGTTGATTATTCTTAATACTACTGATTTACACGGGCGTGTAAATAGCAGACATGGCGGAATATTGCAGGTAGCATGCCTGATCGGACAACAAAAAAAACTTTATCCTGCCGATTCAATACTTCTGATTGATTGCGGAGATACTATACAGGGAACTTTTTCCAGCGCGTTATTTCAAGGCGCATTAATGATTAAGAGCCTGAACTACCTTAAATATGATGCCTGGGTGATTGGTAATCACGAATTTGATTATCCTTTAGCTGTAGTCAAAAAGTGTATGCAGGAATTCTCAGGCAGCTCACTGGCGGCAAATCTTAAAAATCCATATCTTGCCAAAGAGCATAGTTCATGGAAAATATTTAATAAAAACGGTATCAAAGTCGCAGTGATTGGTTTAACCAGACCGGGACTTCCTAAAACAATTTCTTACAATGCCGCTTTGAAAGGTATAATGCCTGATATTAGAGCTCAAAAACCGGATGTGATTATTTTGGCACAGCACTATGGAATGTACGGCAGTGGTTTTTCTATTTATAAATTCATGTCTGAATATCCTGAAATAGATTTAGTTTTGGGCGGTCATTCACATATTAAAAAACCTGGGCAGAAAATTGGTGCGAACACCTGGTATTTTCAATCAGCGAAACATGCCAATGGGCTTGGTAAAATTATAATTGACTATGATAAAAAACAGAAAAAAATCATTAAAATAAACTCTGAAATTATTTCTGTTACCCCAAAAACTCCTGTTGATGAAAAATTACTGGCTTTGCTTAAGCCCGAACTGGAATCGGCAAAAAAACTCAGTCGACAAAAAGTCGCGACAATAATTTTTAAAAATACAGAAAACATTGATTCAAGTATTTTAGAACAAAGAATTATCGGTCAAATGATGCTCAAACAAGTATCTGCCGACGTCGCAGTTTGCAATGATTATTTAAGTAATTATAAACTTAGTGGAAAAGTAAATATCACTTTACAAAAGCTTTATTACTGGAGTTCTTATGAAAATACGATTTGCACTTTGACTCTGGATAAAGATACTTATCGAAAAATAATAGCCGAACAAAATAAATCCCGAAAGAGAAATTATTTGACCATAATTTCTTATGCTGACAAGAAATTGTTTAAAGGAAAAAAGAAAATAGTTGCCGCCTTCAACAGTTACATCATCTCAGGAGCTGGAGGAAGACTGCCATTTTTACGCAGTATCGCGAAAAACAAAAAATATATATTTAAAAACACCAATATTATCGTCAGAAATGGATTAAAGCAATATCTCCAAAACAAGGTCTTCATAGTAAGTAATACGAACGGCAAAATCACGATAGAAGAAAAATAATAAACAGGTTGTATTTAGCTTAAACTCAGTTATTATAATAGAAACAAACCAGGGATTGAATATGAAAGCACTAACCGGGAAATGGTCATTTTATCTTAACGGAGGCTTGTTGTCCGTGATGATTGCTTTGTGCCTTTATCTTTTTCAAGATACGGTCGGCATGAATGACGGAATGATTAAGATCTCCGAGTATGCCGAACAGACCGCCGAACAAGTTTCTGATAATGAAGATATTGAACTGCCTCCTCTGCAGTGGCAGACTGGATTTCTCGGCGGAATTTTTATCGGAGCATTGGCGGCATCTATTATGAGCGGTAACTGGAAAATACGTTTTTTTCAAGATAAAGAATCCGGCATTATCTCCAAAAGCCTGAAAACCGTTTTATATGGATTGGGCGGCGGTTTTTTAGTGATGCTTGGTTTACAGCTTTCAGGAGATTCATTTCTTGGGCAGTGGTCGGGAGCTTTACAGCTTTCGGGTGGTTCATGGATATTTTTAGTGTCGTGTTTCGCGGTAGCCAGCGGGATTGCGATTATGATGGAAAATCGCGGCGAATCGGGAGGGGAATAAATTATGTTAGATGGTAATTATCGTTTAGCGGCAGCCATTTTTATCGGTATTTTCTGTGGTTTTTTGCTGGTTAAATCTGATTTAGCTTGGCGCAAGACCTGTTTGAATATGTTTCTTCTTAAAGATGGTCGTTTACTTAAAACCTTATTATTTTCACTGGGCTTTGGGGTTGCATTGATTTACTTATTGCAGCATCTTGAATTAATAACAGTGCATGTACGTCCGGGATATTTTTGGGCATCATTGATTGGCGGAACTATTTCCGGCTTAGGTCTTGCATTTTGTTTCCGTGTACCAATTACCTCGATTGCAGCTCTAGGGGCTGGTCGTCTTTATGCTTTTTGGAGCATTATTGGAATGTTTCTGGCGATATATTTTGTTGATGTTATATCCAGCATGCTTTCATCTTCGATATATTCCTGGTCAAAGCCGATAAATGCACCGCAGCAAGCCGATGCCTTTCTTAGTGCTAGCAACCCTGCCTTGTGGGTCGTGCTGTTAAGCCTTATTGCCTTGGTTTTTCTCCATTTTGCATTCAACGACGAAGCCGAAGAGTAATTTTATGTCATATTTTTCCGCTAAATCCAAACATCTTAAACTTGGAGATAAAGGCGAAAAGATTGCGGCGCGACTCCTTCGCCATAAACACTATTCTATACTATGTCGTAATTTTAAAGTCAAGTCAGGAGAAATAGATCTAGTCGCTCGTGATGGCGAAAATTTAGTTTTTGTCGAGGTCAAAACTCGGCGCGTTACGACTCGTTCCCGTCCGGCTGAAGGCTTGAGTTCGAAGCAGAAAAAACGTATTTATCACGCCGCGCAAAACTATTTACGGCAGATTGATAATCCAAATGTCATTTATCGTTTTGATTTAATTGAAATCATACTTTCACAATTTAAAATACATGAAATCCGGCATTGGGAAAATAATTTTTCCAAACCGGCAAATTATAATTAAAAGGAGCTAAAGACAATGTTGAAATTATTATTGAGTTTCTTGATGTTTGGTGGATTGTTATTTTGTAATATGGGTTGTAGTTTCGCGGGAGAACACGAGGAACGAAAAGGAGCTAAAGAACACCGGGAAGAACACGATGATGATGACGATGACGATGACGATGACGATGACGATGACGATGATGACGAAAGAAGAGAGCGTCGTCGTGAAATGCCGAGAGTTTCTCAAGAACAGCTAAAAAAATATATCAAGAAAAACTTTGCCGTCTATGCGGATGATTTGGGCAGTTTTGCTAAGGAAAGAGAAAAACATTTTGGAGAAATACGTAAAAACATCACAGTTTTGATATATGTGAGCAGAAATAGCCGGATGCCTAAACAGCATAAAAACGAGATTACTGCTAATCGTACTATTAATGTTTTGAATTTGTTAAGTAAATATTACGCGATGAAAGCATCTCGGACAGAAAATAAAAAATCAGCCGCAATTTATCTCGATAAAATGAATTCCGTTCTTGAAAAAGTGTTTAGTATTAAAGCAGACTTATATACTGCGCGTATCGGAAATATGGAAAAAGAAACTGCTGAATTAAAAGATATTTTAACTAAGCGTATGGCTGCTAAAAAAGTAATTATAAATCGTCGTAGCGAACAGCTTCTGAATGAATTCGATAAAAAGAAATCCTGGGATTGGTAGTTTTATATTTAAGTTTTTTGGCTTTTTTTTTCGAAAATGGTTGACATAATTCGAAGCAAGTTTATATTTATTATATTATAAACCGGTTTATAAACGCAACGAGCAAAACCGGAACAAACTAAATTAAGGATTATTCTCATGAGCAAGGTGATTAGTGTTGCTATTGGTGGTTTTGGCCGTAGTGGTTATGGAATTCACGCGAATTGGTTGAAACGTGATACAGGAAAATTTAAAATTGTCGCGGTCGCGGACCAGATAGCAGAACGCCGTCAAGATGCTATTGATGAGCTCGGTTGTGAAGTATTCAATGATTACAAAGACATGCTGGAAAATGTAAAATGCGATCTCTTCGTCAATGCTACTCCAAGCCGTCTTCATGTTGAAGCAACTTTGATGGGCTTCGAAAAAGGTTTTAACGTTTTAAGCGAAAAACCATCAGCTACCAACTTGGCAGACTATGATAAAATCATTGCCGCCAGCGAAAAAGCCGGAAAACTGTTTCTGCCATTCCAAAACTCACGTTTTTACCCCTTCTTTATGAAAATCCAGGAAGTTATCGCATCCGGTGTCTTGGGAGAAATAGTCTTTATCCGCAGTAACTGGAGCGGCTTTGGACGTCGCTGGGACTGGCAGACTTTGCAATCCGAACTGGGCGGCAACTTGTTGAATACTGGACCTCATCCGGTTGACCAGGCTGTAGTGCTTTTCGGTGAAAAATATCCAGAAGTGTTCTGTCGCATGTTTGCGGATCATCCATCAGGTGGAGATGCGGAAAATTTCTGTACTACCACACTTCATGGTAAAGGACATCCTACTATTGAAGTCGTACTCAATTCATTTCAGGCATATCCACAGGGCGATATGTATAATATCAGCGGAACTCTTGGTGGTCTGACTGCTAGCACGACTGAAGTCAAATGGAAATATTTCAAACCGGAAGATAATCCGGCTCCGGCATTATGGGAAAACTGGTCTGATGAGCGCAAATATTGTGGCGAAACTCTTGACTGGATAGAAGATAGCTGGGAATATAAGGACGAAAATAGCAATGAAACTGGTTTTAGTGGTATGGTACGTTCTTTGTACGATAATCTCTATGACATCATGGTTAACGGCGCTGAACGAATTATCACGCTCGAACAAGTTCGCCGTCAGGTGCACGTAATGGAGCAATCTCACTTGCAGAACCCATTACCAAAACGCAAATAAGTACAAAAGCTCTTTATTTTAGAGACCTGTTAATCAAGAATTAACAGGTCTCTTTGTATTTAGGCTTTGAATTTGAGTATTGAGGCTGTATATTTCTTGATTGTAAATGATAAATAATTAGAGAAATACAATGAAAGATTCAATCAGAGAAATAATAATAAAGATGGGCGAAGACCCGAACCGGCAAGGCTTGCTGGATACTCCTGAGCGCGTCATGAAAAGTATGGAATTTTTGACTCGCGGCTATAAACAAAATCTAGATGAAATTGTTAACGGCGCTTTATTTGATGCTGAATCAGATGATATGGTTATTCTTAAAAATGTTGAATTCTATAGTATGTGTGAACATCACATGCTGCCATTTTTGGGAAAATGTCATATCGGTTATATACCGCAAAAGAAAATTCTCGGTGTCAGCAAATTAGCTAGAATCGTTGATATGTTTGCGCGCCGTCTCCAAATACAGGAACGTTTGACCCGCCAGATCGCGGAAGCAATTCAAGAGAGCCTTGATACTGAAGGTGTCGGTGTAGTGATGGAGGCTCAACATTTGTGCATGGTTATGCGCGGCGTTGAAAAACAACACTCTGTAATGACTACTTCGAGGATGCTCGGTTCTTTCCGTACGGAAGCTCCTACTCGCAATGAATTCCTGAAATTAATCAAATAAGAAGGGAAAATTATGCGCGCCCTGATTCAGCGAGTCAGTAGTGGTTCTGTTAAAATAGACAATAAAACTGTTGGAGAAATAGGACAAGGTTTAGTTGTTTTGCTGGGAATTACCCATGAAGATACGGAAGCGGATGTAAAATATTTGGCTGACAAATGCGTAAATCTGCGTATTTTTTGTGATGAAACTGGGAAAATGAATCGTTCTTTGCTGGATGTAAAAGGAGAGGCATTGATTATCTCGCAATTTACTTTGTACGGCGACACACGCAAAGGTCGTCGTCCGGGATTTAGTGAAGCGGCACAGCCGGATCAGGCAATTCCCTTGTATGAAAAATTTATTCAGACGGTAAAAGATTGTAAAATACAGGTAGCGACCGGTGAATTCGGCGCGAAAATGCTTGTTGATATAAAAAATGATGGACCTGTAACTTTAATGTTGGAATCCAAATAGCGCAAGCGCTAGATTTTTTGGATTTGAGCTGTTAGCTGTCTAAATTCAATATAAATATTAACTTTTCAACTATACAAAAGTATAAAGATGAAAACAAATAAAAAAAATATAGTTATTCTGGGATCAACTGGATCAATTGGCACAAATGCGGTGAAGGTCGCGCTTGAGCATAGTGAGCTGTGCAATGTTGTTGGGCTGGTTGCCCGTAACAGTGTTGAGTCTTTGGTCGATCAGGCACAGCAGCTTCAGTGTAAAACAATTATTACTACAGATGAAAATAAATATGATGAACTAAAAAAAATGGCTCCTGATGACTCTAAAGTTTTGAGTGGAACTGATGCTGTCTGCGAATTAGTCGCGCAAAAAGATGTGGACTTGATTTTATGCTCCATCATTGGTACTGGCGGATTACTGCCGGTTATTGCAGCTTTGCGAGCTGGTAAAACAGTAGCTCTAGCCAGCAAGGAAGTCTTGGTAATGGCTGGTGAACTGGTTGCTGCGGCAGCATGTGAGGGTGGCGGTAAACTTATCCCGGTAGACAGCGAACACAGTGCGATTTTTCAATGCTTGGAAGGAAACAAGAACTCTAAGCTGAATAAAATAATTTTAACTTCAAGCGGCGGAACTTTCCGGGATTCTACACAAGCAGAGATAGACGCGGCAAGCTATGAGGAAGCTTTGGCTCATCCGACATGGGACATGGGAGCAAAGGTTACTATCGACTCTGCCAGCATGATGAACAAAGCCCTGGAAGTTGTTGAAGCAGGATATTTATTTGACCTGTCTCCTGAGAAAATTGATGTAATTATTCACCGTGAAGCGATTATTCATTCAATGGTCGAATTTATTGACGGCTGTGTGCTGGCGCAAATGTCTGAACCGGATATGTGTTTCCCCATCCAGTACGCAATGCTCTACCCAGAACGCCTGGCTAACAGCATGAAGCCTTTGAACCTTGCGGAATACGGAACTTTGAGCTTTGCTAAACCGGACAGGAAAAAATTTCCGGCGCTGGATTTTGCTTATGAAGCTTTACGTCAGGGCGGAACTATGCCTGCGGTTATGAATGCCGCGAATGAAGTGGCTGTAGAAAGATTTAGTAAAGGAGAGATTGCCTTTCCGCAAATATGGGCTATCATAGATAGAGTTATGAAATTACATAAAACAGAAAAACAAAAAGATATTGAAACGGTCTTAAAGGCGGATGCCTGGGCAAGAAAGACCGCGGAAGAAATTTAAAAAAAGAATAATTATATAAATTAGGAGTAAGGATGGAAGCTTTTTTAGATATACTTGAAATTATTGGTTGCGTATTATTCGTGATTTTTTTCCTCGGATTTTGTGTGTTTATCCATGAATTAGGTCATTTTCTCACTGCGAAAATGTGTGGTATGCATGTTAATGCCTTTTCACTCGGCTTTAAAAAAGCCTGGGGCAGAAAGATTGGTGGCGTTGACTACCGGATCGGATGGCTGCCATTTGGTGGCTATGTGGATATTCCACAAATCGATTCAACCGAAATACCTCATACTGCGGAAGGCAAAGAATTGCCTCCTGCTAAACCAATACACCGTCTATTAAGTGCCTTTGCTGGACCTTTTTTCAATATCCTTTTCGGGCTTGCTCTTGGATGTGTAGTATGGCTTATTGGCGTACCTCAAGATTCTCCTAAAATGAGAGAAATTACAGTTGCGTCTATAGAAAAAACCGGACCTGAATACAAAGCTGGTCTGCGCAAAGATGACAAGATTTTCAAACTTAATGATAAAACATTTTTCTGCACTTGGAAAAATTTTGTTTTCAAAACAATTTTGACTATTGGTGAAGTAAAAATGGATGTTAAGCGTGATGGGAAAAAGTTGGAAATAGCTTATGTGCCTAAGCAGAATCCAAATGCGCCTGAAGCAATGAAATTTGAAAAAATGCCATGGCCTTATTTTCAAGCGAAAATTCCAATAAAAATGTTTCCTAAAAAAGATTCTCCAGCCGCAAAAGCAGGTATGGAAGATGGCGATACTATTGTCAGCATTAATGGCAGACGAATAGAGAATTATGATGAGTTTTTCGGGCTGATTAATTATTCTAAAGGAAAAATACTTAATATTGTAATTGATCGTAATGGCAGCGATGTAAAACTAGCTCCGATGAAACCTATCCTGCACAAAAAAGCAATGGAAAGGACAAAAGATATTTATTTGATAGGAGTGGTTTTTGTTCCTGATGCCAAACCTTTAAAAGTGCTTTTTGTTGTTCCAGGCTCACCAGCCATGTTGGGAGGACTTAAATCCGGCGATGTTATTGAAAAATTCAATGGCGAGAAGCTTGCTGATTTTCCAGCCTTCAAAACAGCGATAGTGCCTTTAAAAGATACTCCTTTTAGCTTGTTAGTTAAGCGTGGAGATAAGACTTTAGATATAAAACTTGCGGCGGCTCAACGACAAATTTATGAGATTGGTGTCAGCTTAATGATACTTGACCATCCAACCCCGTGGCAGCAGTTTACAAATGTCCTCAATATGAGCTATAAATCCTTGCGTGGTTTAGGTGTCTTCTTTATGAATAAAGCTGGCGCTACCAAACAGGAAAGTTCAATAAAACCACGAAATCTCAGTGGTCCTATAGGTTTGGCTACTACCTTATATCGTTCAGTAAAAACCGGATCTATTCGCTTTGGTTTATACTTCGTTGTGTTAGTCTCCTTTGCTCTGGCAATCTTCAATCTGTTGCCCTTACCGGTACTTGATGGTGGACACATGACTTTAGCATTGATTGAGATAATAGTTCGCAAACCTCTGCATGACGGAATCGTTAAGGCATTGACTTTTATATTTATATTCTTATTGATTATTTTGATGATATACGTTACTTACTTTGATATTTTGAGAAATATGCCCAAGACTTTACAAAGCAAACTGGACCCGGGACAATCTACTACAAAAACAGCCATTGAGAAACAAGATGTTAAAGAGACGCCAGTCAAGACAGATTAAGGTTGCTGATGTCACGATAGGCGGCGGGGCTCCGGTTTCCGTCCAGTCGATGACTACTACTGATACGCGCGATGTCCAAGCGAGCCTCGCGCAAATTAAAACTTTAGCTAAGAACGGTTGCGAAATTATTCGTTTAGCCGTTCCGGACATGACTGCCGCGCAAGCTCTGAAACAAATAGTCATCCAAAGTCCAATTCCGGTCATTGCTGATATTCATTTTGACTACTTGCTAGCGCTTGAATCTATTGTATCTGGGGTTCACGGCATTCGCATTAATCCGGGAAATATCGGCAGTGAAGATCGTGTTCGTCAAGTTGCTGAAGCAGCCGGCAATGCAGGGATTTCTATTCGTGTCGGCTCAAATTCCGGCAGTATTTCAAATAAACTTATGGAAAAATTACGCGGCTCCGATGGAGATAATGAAACCCTTATAGCTGAAGCTCTAGTTCAAAGCGCTCTTGAACAATGTCAAAAACTTGAAGCTTTTGCTTTTGATCAAATCAAGGTCTCTCTCAAAGCTTCTGATGTGCCTTTGACTTTGTCGGCCTGTCGGCGTTTTGCTAATGAAACAGACTATCCTTTGCATCTGGGCGTGACTGAAGCCGGAACTCCAGGTCGCGGCATAATCAAATCCGCAGTTGGTATTGGAGCTTTACTTTTAGATGGTATCGGTGATACTATCCGCGTGAGCTTGACCGCTGATCCAGTGCAGGAAATTATCGCTGGAATCAGGATTCTAGAAGCATGTGGATTGCGCTCTGCCGAACCAGAAATAGTTTCCTGTCCGACTTGCGGGCGCACCGAAATAGAATTAATAAAACTTGCTGAGCAAGTTGAACAACTAATAAATTCAATCAAAGCTTCTGGGAAAAAGATAAGCATCAAGAAAATTGCGGTCATGGGCTGCGTGGTCAATGGACCGGGCGAAGCCAAAGATGCTGATTTAGGTATTGCAGGAGCAGGAAAAGGTCGTGTTGCTATATTTAAGCAAGCCAAAATAATCGGCACATACGACCAGCAAGAAGCTTTCGAAATCCTAAAGAACGCAATACTCCAAAGCAGTAGTTAATTAAAAGAATGCTCGAACGCTCGCATCTTTTCAAAAACTTGCAAGCTCATTTTTGAAAAGCCTCTCTTGTCGAGAGCGGTACTTTACAGGCGCAATAAGTTGCGCCAAATTTCGCCCATTGGAGATGGGCGACCAGCGTTTTCCGCCGCTGGATCACGGAGGCGTTACATCCGCCTTTTTTCTTTGTTAGATTTTATCCGCGAATGATTGCCAATATTTCGTCGCGCTTGCTTTCCATCTGAGATTGCTCATCAGCTTCGACGATTAAACGCAGTAGAGGTTCAGTGTTTGAAGAGCGGACGTTAAACCACCAGCTTGGGTATTCAACGCTGAGTCCGTCTAATTCAAATTGCTTGCCGTCAGCATATTTTTCTTTTAATTCAGCTAAAATAGCATCAGAGTCAATTACTTTTGAATTGATTTCTCCGCTGAAAGCATATTTACGCAGAGGCGCTACCAGTTCGCTACTGGTTTTCCCGCTTTTGCAGATAAGGTTAGCGAATTTAACGAATGCCAGACCTTGAGATTCAGCGCTAAAGTTTTCTTTGAAATAGTAATGCCCGGAAAGTTCACCGGCAAATACCGCGTCATATTCACGCATTTGCGCTTTGATGAAAGCATGACCGACACGAGACATAATAGCTGTTCCGTCGTTTGCCTCAATACATTCTTTTACCGCACGGCTGCTGCGCAGGTCGTAGAGGATTGTCGCCGGACCATCTGCCAGAATATCCTGCGCGATCAAAGCGGTAAACAAATCCATCGGGATGATCTCACCTTCATTATCAATAAACCCGCAACGGTCAGCATCGCCATCAAATGCCGCTCCAAAATCCGCTCCAACTTCTTTTACTTTAGCCCGGATTGCATCCAGAGTGTCCAGTTTCAAAGGATTAGCTTCATGGTTTGGAAAAGTTCCATCCAGGTCTTTATACATCGGGATAATATCGAAGAATTCTTCAATCCCGGCACTTTCAAAAGAACCCATGGAATTAGCATAATCGACAACAACTTTTAATTTGCGGTCAACATTGAGATGATCTTGCAGGAATTTTGCGTATTCAGGCGCGATGTCATAATTGGAAACAGTTCCTAGTGTATCGCATTCGCTCCATGACTCTTCCTCAACGATACGTTCAATATCCATAATGCCGGTAGCTCCACTGATTGGAACCGCATTTGCTTTGCACAATTTAAAGCCGTTCCAGCCAGCCGGATTATGTGAGGCGGTAATAATGATACTGCCATCAGCAGATAATTTGCCGTTGGCAAAATAAGACATTGGCGTTGAGCACATGCCGAGATTGATAACATCCGCGCCTTGTTCAGTCATTCCTTTCGCTATAGCTGCGAATATTGGAATTGAATCCGGGCGCATATCATAACCGACGACAACTTTTTTTGCTCCAGTAAACTCTATATAGGCGCGACCGATTTTTTCCGCTATTACTTCGTTTAAATCTTCGGGATAAATTCCGCGAATATCGTATGCTTTGAAAATTCCAGACATTTTAGGTCTCCTTAAATATTGTTAGGTTTAGTAAGTGTAAATAATACATCCTTCAAGCTATAAATGCAAATCAAAGAAAGCAAAAAAACAGGGCTTAAACTTTTTCGATGATACCGCCGCCCAAGAGGTATTCGTCGTCATAGAAGACTACTGCTTGACCAGTAGTGATAGCACGACTAGGGGCGTCTAAATTTACTTTTAATCCATCTCCAAACAGCTCAATCATGCCAGCGCCGGGCTTACTCCGGTAACGCACTTGGATCTGGCAGTGATGCGGCAGCTCAGGAGCAGTTCCGCATTGCCAGTTGACATTGCTGACCTCAAAAGATTGAGCCATTAATTCTT
>Ga0307988_1000616_pt1 | contig 23803 bp, 22 predicted proteins | sample EllFjometagen183_FD_203166 | JGI IMG/M metagenome (GOLD analysis project Ga0307988, IMG submission 203166) | Marine microbial communities from Ellis Fjord, Antarctic Ocean - #183 | ecosystem: Environmental > Aquatic > Marine > Unclassified | place: Southern Ocean | collected 2014-10-08 | reverse complement strand
TGTATTGAAAAATATTTCACTTATGCTAGTTTCCGCCAAATTTATAATATCTAACTATATAGCATATCGGCCCTCAAATTACACCTATACGATTCCCGGTTAATTAAAAAAAGCACCTTCTCAGAATCGTTACTAAAGGACACGATAACGTTACCATTGCGTTACTATTTTAAATAGAGTGCTAATCTTGATAACTTCTTTTAAAAAAAAATTCAAGATCAGCCTTATTCAAAGCGGGGGACAAGAAGATATTACAGAATTGGCAATAGTTGGCATCAAACATGCAGTTAGGTATAGACAGTTATCAGAAAAGTAAATAACTTTACTTACCTCCAAAATCTGTTAACCACCTCATCTTTCCGGGGCAGCTCAATACCGTCACAAGCTGCCCTGGAATTTTTATTTTGAAATAAACTCTTTGTCAATAACAAGTATCATTCCATATCCGCCCTGAATATTCTTCGTATTAACAATACCATTGTTCTTTAAAAGAATCTGGGCTTCATAAGAACGAGCGCCGGTATTGCAAAGAATGCTCAAAGGTTGATCCGCAGGCACTTCGCCAACTCTATCTCTTAATTCAGCCTGGGGTATATGGATCCATTTATCCCCATATTTTTCTATCAACGGCGCTGCCTCTTTTGCATCCCTGATATCTAATACTTTGGCTTTCCCCTGCTTAAATTCTTCTATAAATTCAATGACATCAATGGGATTATTCATTCCTTCGAAGATATTATCCAGAGCATTACCTGAATTATTAATTATGTCCATGGCTGAGGCAAAAGGTGGCGCATAGCCAGTTTCAAGATTACAAATATCATCAATTTCAATGGGGCTTGAAAGAAGAGGTGCTACTGCATCAACTCTGGCTTTAACAGCATCCCCTCCGGCTCCTGCCGCCTCAATACCCAAGACCTGCCTGCTTTTTTTATCAGCTATGAGCTTAATATACATCAGTTGCGATGAAGGATAAAAATGAGCTCTGTCATGTTGAACCACAATGGAGTGAACAGGATCAAATCCTGCTGCCTTGGCCTGGCGGGAAGTCAGGCCTGCGGTAGCAACACCCATATCAAAGACCTTAACACAAAATGTTCCCACAGTTCCCTTAAAATGACTGTTCCCCCCATTAATATTGGTGGCTATAATTCTCCCCTGCCTGTTTGCCAGAGAACCCAACGGCATGGTCATGTTCTCGCCGCTGACAAGATTTCTCAGCTCTATACAATCACCTCCTGCATAAATATCAGGATCTGTCGTTCTCATGCGCCTGTCTACGAGCAAAGCACCTGAAGCGCCGACTGCCAAGCCTGCATCTGATGCAAATCCTGTATTGGGTCTAATACCGGCAGAAAGAACAACAAGATCGCAGGGAATAGTCTTGTCAGAAGTAACTACAGACTCAACTTTATTTTCGTTATTACTCTTTATTTCTTTTACTGTCTGAGAAAGCATTACATTAACGCCATTCTCAATAAGTTGGTTTTCAACAATCCTTGCCATGTTTTTGCCAAGGGCTGTTGGCAAAACCTGATCTGCCATCTCTATAAGCGTTGTATTAACATTCCAAAGGTCGGTCAAAGCCTCAGCCATTTCAATACCAATGGCACCTGCCCCAATAACAACGGCGTTTTCTACATTCCCTTTGGAGATTTTATCCTTTATTGCTTTTGCATTGTGCAGATTTGATACCGTAAAAACATCGGGAAGGCCTGAACCTGGGAAAGAAGGTCTAAAAGGAGCTGAACCTGTTGCAATCACGAGCTTATCATACTTAAGTTCTTCTTTTTTGTCATCTTTCAGATGCCGCACAATAAGCTTCTTATCACTTCTATTTATTGCTGTTGCTTCAACACTTGATAAAATAGTTATATCTTTGCATGTGCGAAAGAATTCAGTATCCCGCAGGGCATGGGACGATGTTGAACACAGGCCTTCGATATCTGCAACATCACCCCCTATATAATAAGGGATACCGCATCCGCCATACGATATCAGGCTGTCCCGGTCTATAACTGTAATTTCAGCAGTTGGGTCAATACGTCTTAATCTGCACGCAACTTTGGGCCCAAGAGCTACAGCTCCTATTATTACAACTTTTTTTGGCATTATTTATCCTTTATCGATTTAATGTATTGATTATATTTATAGTTCAGGGCTGAAGTGGAATATCCCACTTTTTCATATATTTCCAGACAGAAGTTCTGCTCTTATTAATACGCCTTGCCACCCTTGCCTTGTTCCAGTCACATTCTTTAAGAAGTGTTACCAATGCTTCTCTGTTAAGAGGAACATGCTGAGGGCCATTTAAATATTGAGATGGAATAGAATGCCGGTTGCCGACAATTGAATCAAGTTTTGTATTGTTAATAATCTCTATTGGAAGATCTGACAGATGAATTTTATCAGATTCGCAAATCACAAAAGCATGCTCAATCGCATTCTCAAGCTCCCTGATGTTCCCCGGAAAAGAATAACTCATCAGTTTTTTCAAGGCATCAGAAGCAATCCCTTTAATACTCTTAGATTCGCGACGATTCCCTTTTTCAATAAAATGCTTTACCAGCAAAGGGATGTCCTCACGTCTTTCTTTCAAAGTCGGTACTTGTATAGGAAAAACCTTAAGCCTGTAATACAAATCTTCACGAAATTTTCCTTGTTGCACAAGGTCATAAAGATTCTGGTGCGTGGCAGTGATAATGCGAATATCAATTTTTCGCCTTACAGAGTCACCCACTCTTTCAATTTCTCTTTCCTGCAATACTCTTAAAAGCTTAACCTGCATATATGGGGTCAGCTCACCTATTTCATCAAGAAAGATACTCCCTTTATCAGCTTCTTCAAATCTGCCCTGCCTGTCTTTGTGGGCTCCTGTAAAAGCACCTTTTACATGACCAAACAATTCGCTTTCCAAAAGGGTTTCAGAAAGGGCGCTGCAATTAACAATCACCATAGGTCGGTCTGCTGAAAACCCCATATAATGTATAGCACCTGCAACCAGCTCTTTTCCTGTGCCGCTCCCCCCCTGAATAAGAATTGTCGCCCGGCTCTTGGCAGCAGCCCTAATAGCAGCATATACATTCTGCATCACATGGCTTTTACCTATAATATTGCCAAGCCGGTATGATTCCTTCAGCTGTGCTTGTGTTTCCTTAATTTTTTCTTTAATAGCTATAAGATCAGTCATGTCAGTTATAGTTTCGACCACTCCAAGAATGACGCCATCATCATCTTTTACCAATCTGGCATTTTTAATGACAGGTACTTCATAGCCTTTTTTATGTCTGACAGAACACTCCCTGGCATCAGCCTTCCCATATTCCATAACCCCGCACTTATTCACATCGGCAGGGCATTTATTACCATAACATTTACTGCACTCCAATAATTTGCAGGTTTTCCCAACAGCCTCTTTGGCAGAATAGCCTGTAATACGTTCCATGGAAGAATTCCAGGATGTAATCTGCCCTCGGACATCAAGCGTAAACAAACCATCTGCCATAGTATCAATAATCTGATTTAAAAAACTGATATTCCATAATTGATGAGTTTTCATGGAACCTCTACTATTTAAGTAACGTTACTCAATAATGTAAAATTAAAAAAATTGATCTTAAACGACCTATTTCTTTTTTATACTATCTTCAATTTTCTTTTCTGTCACCTGACAGGAATTTCTCATTCACGTTGAAATGCCCATTTTAGGCAGTATATATAATTGTAATAAAAAATAAACCCCTACAAACAACAGAACAAAAATAATTTCTTTCATGTGTAATGTCCTTTATATTTTATAAAAAACTTCATAATTTTATGCAGCAAGTTATGTGCCACCGTTACCAAGTTAACAGTTCTTGTTCACATTAATATAATCACCTTTCTATCAATAATCAAGCACACCCTCAAGAAGACTGCCTGACAAGGGCTTTCAATATCAATCTTTTTTCAACATATTTGGCATGTTTTTTGAAGTACACTTTCCTAGAAATCTTAATACGAAAAAGGATGGAATTTTATGGATTCAAAACAGTTTCAAAATTCGGTCAAAAATGGTATATTTATAGTTGATTTTAATGCGCACTGGTGCGCACCATGTAAGTTACAGGAACCAGTCATCAAGAAGGTACAGGGAAAATTTAAAAATAAAGTATCTGTTATTTTTATAAATATTGATGAAAACAGGCACCTTGCCACAGATTTTATGGTTCAGAGTATCCCGACTCTTATTATTTTTAATAATGGTATTGAGATTGAAAGATTTATAGGCCTTCAGACAGAAGAAACAATTACAAAAAAGTTAAATTCCTTATTATAGCGGAGAACATTATGGGTTATTGCATTCATCATCCTGATAGAGAGACTCACTACAAATGCATGAAACATGATATGTATCTTTGTGAAGAATGCCTTGAATGCCGTGACCCAGACCTTTATTGCAAATTCAGACCTTCATGCCCGATTTATTTCATGACCAAAAAAGGTTTTGAAGACGAAAAAATAACTTCAGTAAAATAACGATATTAAGGAGAATTAATATGTGGCAGCTCTTATCCAAACTTCAGAAAAATCTTGTCTGGGCGATTCCAATTTCAATGCTTATAGGGCTTGTTTATGGATATTTTTTTAATGCAGCACCTTTAAAACAGTTCATTATACCGATAACCTTTATTATGGTATATCCCATGATGGTAACCCTAAATATGGAAAACATGTTTAAAGGAAAAGATTTAAAATTACAGGCTACAACTCAGGTAGTTAACTTTATTATTATGCCTTTTTTAGTCCTGATGATTGGTAAAATGCTTTTAAATGGTCCTGATGAAAAATTCGGTCTTTGGGCAGTAGGTCTTTTTCTTATTGGTGTTCTTCCCACTTCAGGCATGACCATCTCCTGGACAGGTTTTGCCAAAGGGAATAAAGAAGCTGCAATTAAAATGGTCTTATTCGGCCTTATTATCGGCGCAATTGCTGCTCCAGTTTATACAAAAATATTCATGGGTACAACCATTGAAGTCAACATGCTTCACATGTTCAAACAAATCGCCATTTTTGTTTTCTTCCCGCTTTTTGCAGGATTACTCACACAATATCTTGGCATAAAGAAATGGGGTAAAAAACAATGGAACCAGCGAGTGAAACCTAAATTCCCTCCTTTTTCAGCTCTGGGAGTAATCCTGATTGCTTTTCTTGCCATGTCCTTAAAAGCAAAAAACATCATTGCAAACCCTGAAGATATTGTTTCAATTCTTATTCCCCTAATTGTATTTTATCTTGTTTCTTACATATTTCTTACCATCCTTGGAAAGATTTTATTCAAAAGAGAAGATGCTGTTGCCATGGTATTTGGAGTGGTCATGCGTGACCTTTCCATTGCCCTTGCCATTGCCATGACAGCTTTTGGCAAACAGGGTATGACCATTGCCCTTCTTATAAGTATTGCCTATGTCATACAGATACAATCAGCAGCATGGTATGTAAAATTCGCAGACTTCTTTTTTGGACCTGCATCAGAAGAACCTGCGACAGCTCCTACAGAAGACACCGTTATTCCCGTTGTTGTGGAAGAGCCCAAAGGATCCATGAGCATATCAATTTCAAAAATTTTATTTGCCACAGATCTTTCGGAAACAGCAAAGAATGCAGTCAAATATGCATGCAGCATCGGGAACGCATATAACGCCCAGGTACATGCGCTGCATGTAGTGCCTGATGTTCTTGATGAATATACATCCCAGGTAGGAATTGACCTTCCAGGCTTTCACGAAGACACTACAAAGGAATCATATAATAAAGATCGCATTGAACAGGCAAAAATTGCAATCCGGGAACGTATGGATGTTGTTTCAAAGAAAATACTTGAAGAAGTGCCTTCCTGCCCTCTTTCCCAGGACCGAATTATTGTTAAAGCAGGAGACCCTGTTGAAGAAATAATAAAAACCGCACAAAATGATAATTTTGATCTCATTATCATGGGTACCCACGGACATGGTGAATTTGAGGAAATGATGCTTGGCAGCACTGCCAATGGCGTAATAAGAAAATCAAAGGTTCCAGTATTAATTGCAAGGCCGATATGATAACTTTGATTTGCAATATCCACGAGTTATGGTAAATAAATTCTAATAGAATTCATTTGTAACTTGTTGGCTTTTTAGTATGAAAAAATATTAGGAATAAAGAGGCCAAAAATATTGGATATAAACTTTAAATACTTAGATTCAATAGGTTTAAAGCTATTCCTGCTAATAATTTTAGTAGTTATGCCTTGCCTCGTTATTCTTATATCTTCCAATATTGAGCAACGAGATCGCCTTGTTGAAATGTCAAAGTCGGATATTTTGCTGCTGACAGACACCATCGCTGAAGCGCAAAAAGAAATTACACACTCTACTAAAGAAATTCTTTCAATTTTGTCTCAATTGCCTTCAATTCAGGACATGAAACCTGATGAAAGTTCAGCTATTTTTAGATCTATCTTAGAGCGCAACCCAGCATATGCTAATATCGCCTTAGCGGATCTCAGTGGTGATGTGCTTGCTTCCGGAAAAGCTTTTACCAAAATAAATCTGGCAGACCGGGAACATTTCAAAAAAGCCATCCGAAGTAAAAAATTTTCCGTTGGTGAATATATCATTACCAGAATTGGAACTTCAAAATCAGCACTTCCGTTTGCGCTTCCTGTTTTCGACAAAAAGGGTAGATTAAAGGCCGTTCTGACGGCTGTGATCAAATTAGATATTTTTTCCCATTTTTATGACATGACAGAATTGCCTGAAAAATCTTTTATAGCTATAACTGACTCTCAAGGTATCCGGTTATTTTATTATCCCAGCCAAATCAAAACCAACCCCATTGGCAAACCAATTCGCCCAAAAGCATGGAGCATTGCTAATAAAGGAGGTATTGATGGGCTGTTCGTCAATGAAGGCTCAGATGGATTGCGCCGAATATTCGCTTACCAAAAAGTTCGCCTTGATAATAAAAGCAATCCTTATTTATACATATGGGCCGGTATCCCTGAAGATTATATTATTGCACCAGCTAACAAAAATCTGGTCAGAAACTTAATTTTGATGTTCTCTGCCACAGCGATATCTCTTCTCATTGCTTGGTTTATAGGTCAAAAAACATTTATTAAGCCAATAAAAAATCTTGTGAGTTTGGCAAAAAAATTTTCCCAAGGTGACTTTGAAGCTCGCAGTGAAACCCTAGCTAATACCGGTGAAATAGAAACACTCACCATGGCGTTTCATGGTATGGCCGATTCTCTAAAAGAGAATATGCTGACACTCAAAGAAAATGGACAGCGTTTTCGGTTGGTTATGGATAGTTTGGAAGCTATTGTTTTTGTATCAGATATGAACACTTATAGAGTCTTATTTGCCAATAAATACGCAAAAGATCAATTTGGGGATATGACAGGGAAAATATGTTGGAAAAACTTTCAAAAAAAAATGAGTGAGCCTTGCTCCTTTTGCAATAAAAAAGGTTTGTTAAAAGCAGATGGCAGACCAGGAGAAATATACACAAAAGAGTTTCGCAACACTCTGATAAACAAATGGTTATATGTTGAAGACCGTGCCATAGAATGGATTGACGGCCAGATGGTACATCTTCAGGTTGCCACTGATATAACAAATCGAAAAAATATTGAAAAAGAACGAGAGCAACTTATTGTCCAACTTGGAGATGCGCTTTCTAAAATTAAAACATTAAGTGGCTTTCTTCCAATTTGTGCAAACTGTAAAAAGATAAGAGATGACAAAGGTTATTGGAATCAAATAGAAAATTATATTCAGGATCATTCAGAAGCGGAATTTACTCATGGTATGTGTCCGGAATGTTCAGATGAATTATATGGTGGGAATGACTGGTATATTAAAATGAAGAAAAACAAAGGAAAAAAATGAGGCATCTAAGGAACTGTAGTTACAAAAGATTTTTTGTCTCGCTTGCACAGAAATTGAGTCACATTGCGCCCGGACAACGCTGCTGAAGGCACACCACCTCCTGGCTGAACCCAATGTCCCACCATGTAAAAATTATTCAGTCCCGGCAACACATTCTTCATACGATATAACCCTGTTTTTGGAGTGAGCATCCATCCCTGATGCGACCCTTGCCAATTCCCTGTATAACGGACGTAAGTAATTGGAGTTGATACATCGCGCATTTCAATCGTATCCGCTAAACCAGGAAAACGCTGGTCGAGTATTGAAACCACCTGATCACAGATCTTCTCCTTCTCAGCTTGATAACGCTTATTATCTTCCTTCAATGGATTCCAATAGGCGATATTGGAGGGTATCAATACCTTTGCCAGTGTCTTACCAGCAGGTGCAGCAGTTGGATCGAAGTCGTGGACACGTATGCCAAGACGGTTTATTTCCTCCCCGGCTAGGGTGATAGGTTCTTTTAAGGGAAAATTTAGACCGGTTGAATGACCGGATCCCAAGTCGAGCGGCTGTTTAAGTCCTAAAGTAATGTAAATTAGAGGGGGGAAGATAGGAAGCTTTTTAAAATAACCGTGGATTTTTTTATTGGTGTATTTGCCATCCAGCATATTAAAAATGGTATTATAGCCATCAGCAGCAGAAATTACATAGTCGGCTCGGTGTTCACTCCCATCCTCTAATTTGATTCCTACTGCACGATTATTCTCCACCAATATTTTGGATGCTCTTGATCCATAATGGCATTTCCCTCCTAAGTCGAGGTAGCGGCTTTCAATTGACTGAGCAAATGCTAACGAACCTCCCAATGGATAACCAGATGACTTAAGATGTAGCATGGAAAGAGTCATCATAAAAAAGAAAACCGGAGAATCAGGAAACCAAAGGTAAGAAAAGAGTTCATTCAGCAAAGTGCTCTTAAAACGTTTGGCAAAATCTTGCATGGAAATTTTAGACCATTTTCTGAGCAATATTAAATGGGGTGCTACTTTAAATAATGCGCTCAGAAAGTCAATTGGGCTGAATAGTTCAGGTGCTTTAAAAATTGGCGGTTTAAAACCAGTGCATGCTCTCACGCCCTCAATAAAATCTTTAATCAGCTTATGGTCCTCAGGAGCGACACTCATCATGTGTTCCTCCAATTTATCAATATTACCATGAAGAGTAAAGGTCCGACCATCAGTACCTTCAAAACTTACAAAATCTTCATAGTTTAAAAATTCCCGCCCTTGAACAGCACCCAGTTCTTCCCAAACTCTATAGAAATCTGATTTCTCATTGCAACCAACTAATAAATGGAGGCAACCGTTAATGTTATAGCCTTTTCGATGCCATGACGTACATAGGCCACCCGGGCGGTTATGCATCTCGAAAATCTGGGTACGGTAACCGTTCATCTGAGCATAGCAGCCTGCTGATAAGCCACCAATACCACCCCCAACAATGATCACAGATTTGTCCACCACTCTAAACTCTCCTATCAGCAAGGAACCTAGCAACAAAGGTTACGTTTTACCTGTTACGTATTTTCTCTTGAATTGACTGTAAATTTTTTTATTCTGTGAATACTACAATATACAAAGATTTACCATCATTTTTAAAAAAATGCTGTTTGAATTGTAATTTTTTTTATTTTCTGGCTTTTTTATAGAGTTCTTCTGTGTGTTTTGAAGGAACAACACCAAGAACAGCTTTTAATATATCTCTGCAACGGTGGTAGACCTTTGCGGTATCGGCATAACAACCAAGATTGTGGTAGCATATCATGAGTCGTTGATAAAATATTTCTTCTAAGTTATCGACAGTCAGTCCATTTTTATAGTATTCAATTGCTTTTTTAAATTTTTTTTCTTGTTCCAAATGCATTCCTAATTTTATAACGGTAACGAGAAATAAATTTTTTAGGTGATCTCTCATTGGTATGATCCAATTCTTTTCAGCTTCTTCGGCTAAAAAGTGTCCCGTGTAAATTGTTATTGCTTTTTTGTATAAATTGCATGATTTCTTTTTTTTATCTTTTTTCCATAAATCATCTGCCTTATTCAAAGTGTTAAGAAAGGCCCACATGTCTATCCAACAGTAGTTTTGATCAATTGTCAATTTACCATCTCTAAGCTGTATGGCTTCTTTATGTCCTATCAATGAACGTAAACGGTTTAATGTTGTAGAAAAGGCGCTTTGAGCCATATCACCGTCAGCCTCATACCAGAGAGCATCAATAATATTTTCGATACTGATTTCTTTACCTCCTGAGGCAATCAGTATTTTGAGCAATTCAAGAGGTTTTTTTTTGGCTTTCCCATTAAAATGAACCGGGTTGCCGTCTTTTATGATTTGAAAATGTTCAAAGGTATATATTTCCACTGCCCAAGGCCAGTCTTTAATATGATATGGTGGAAAATCAGGAACAAGTTTATGAATTTGGATCAATTTTGTTACATATTCTGTCTCAATGCCGAATATGAGGGCTTTTGCACATAGTTGAGCCATCATGGTGGGATGCCACCACCAGATCATGTTCATATAGTTATTTGCTCGTCCCAGAGACATGGCTTTACTCAGAAATTCAAGCCCTGCCTTAGTTTTACCCTGATCTGTTCTAATCTTTGATTTTATGAGCAGACACATAAATTTATAAATATTGCTTTTCGTGTCAATCGCTTTGGAATATGCTTGACTAAGCTCTTTAAGAGCTTCCTCTGTCTTCCCCTTTTCATGTAATATAAACACCAATTGAATCCGGCACACAATAGTTGTAAATACATAGCCGGTTTCATCAGAGAGCTTAACTGCAGCTCTTGCATGGGTAAGGGCAAGGGAACGATTCCCTTTGAGCAGGTTATACAGTCCCGTGAAATGGTGGAAAATAGTATATCCATGGGAATGTTTGTTATCAAGGAGAGTTTCAAATTTTTTCAGAAACTCCCCTGCTTTGGAAAACTGCCCAAGCAGAAGAGAAGCAAAGATGCCCGGCATGTAAAATATATGTTCCCAGACGTGGAGCCCTGTTGCATGGATCAAGGCGATAGTTTCATGAATTTCTTCCATGACGGAATCAATATCAGTCATGGTGCATAGCCGTGTTGAAATATCCAGCCACTTCCATTGGATCATCATGGCAGAGGTTGTTCTGTCTGATTTCGCCAGCCCTTTTGATTCACTCCGTATAATTTCAATTTTTGCAAAGTCCCCAATCCAGGCATAATATGTCATTGCCCAGTTAATTGCCTGAACCTGGAGATTTAAGTAGTTGCTTTTTCGGGACAGGGACAATGCTTTTTCCACCCATTGTTCCATATCGGGATGTTCAGGTTTTCGAATCAGCAATGCAAACATAATGCATACAGTTACCTTTGCTTCAATTTCCTGAGATGGAAAAGAATGCTTGGGACATATACAGTTCTCAAGCCATTCTATCCACGGGTCAAGGGTAGTGAAACAACTCCATTCGTAAGCAGTACTGTCAATGATACCGGTCCATGACAAATAAAGACCCTCCATGTCCTGTCTGCGCTCAAACAGGTGAAATGCATTTTCAAAATATCCCCGTGCTTCGCCAGCAGAAAATTGAAGACAGCTGATGCCCAGCCAGTAAAGCAACCAGGGCTCAGTTCTAAGAGTTTTTTCTGGGATTTTTTTAATCCATCGTTCCAGAGTCCTGTTGCGACCCTGTGTAATCAGTTCCATTGCATTTTTTTGAATTAAAGAACTAAGCCCTGAAATGTCACCGGCTTCAAAAAAGAGTTCAACCGCATCATCTATCAGGTCTGATGCAGCTGCTATAGTAGCGGCGCGCTGTTTCAACAGGATGATTTTTTCACGGTTAAACGTGTCTGCTGCCCTCGTGATTAGAAATTTTCGGAAAAGTGAGTGGTATTGATAAGTTGGGATTGATGAGAAAAATCGTTCAGTGAACACATTATTGCGCTGTAATTCAGATAATATACGATGCGTATCAGCTTGCCCCGTAAGTTCTTCTGCCATGGGAATTGTCATTTTGAAAAAAAAAGCCGTTTTGAGCAGAAAATTCCTGGCAGCCTTATCCATTTTATTAAAAAGTTCTCCGGAAAAATAATCAAAGATATTAGACGGGACAACTATATCAAGAGAATCAGGCAGCGTGATGTCAGTTTTTATATTTTTTGCAATGAGGATAATACCTGCAGCCCACCCTTGTGCTTTTTCGTGAATTTTTTCAGTCACCTCTCTAGGAAGGTCTTTTCCTGATTCGATTGCTAAAATTTCCCTTGAGTCTTTAACGTTCAGACGAAGGTCATTAGAACCGATTATTCTCATCCTGTTGTTTGCAGTCATACCGGCAAAAATAGATGGAGGGTTTGCTCTGCTTAATATAATAATATGAATATCCGGAGAAACATTTGAAATTCCGTTAAAAAAAACTTTATGGAATTGAGTCTCCGGCGGAACAGTATGATAGTCATCAAAAACTATAAAGAACGGCGGTGTAAGCCTGCCACACAGATTTTCAAAATATCGTGGAGCAAATGCATGAATACCTAAAAAATATTCAGGTGTCAGGAGAGGCAGGGGCTTTTTCGTTTGGGGAGATGCTTTTTTTGCGGCAAGACCCAAATAGTAAAAAAAGGTGGATGGATCGCTGTCTCCTTCATCAATCTTATACCACAGGGATGGGTAGTTGCGGGCTTTTAGGTAACTTGCAACCAGAGTGGTCTTCCCAGAACCTGCCATGCCTGAGATCCAGGTAGCTCGGTAGTGCTGTTTTTCATCAAGCAGGTCGAATAACTTCTCCCGAAGAACGACTTTTGGAAGTTTGGGAGGAGTTATTTTATTTATGGCCGTTTTCTTCACCATTGTCCCTCTTTTATAAATACAAGTATTAATTTAAAAATTATTTGTCAAGGGATTTATTTTTTCAATCTGTGACCAATCTGTGACTTTGGATTTGTTAAAAAGAAGATGGATTATCTTATGATGTGAAAGCCAGAGTCAAATCATACTCTATTCAACATAATTAATATGGAGGTGTCATGGTAATTACTTTAATCATTATTGGCGTTATTATTCTGTTCGGGATTCTTATTTATAACAATCTTGTGGGGAAAAAAAATCAAGTGTCCAACGCTTTTTCCAGCATAGATGTTCTGCTTAAAAAACGGTTCGATCTTATACCGAATCTGACTAAAATGGTGAAGCGCTATATGAAGCATGAGACGGATGTGCTTACACAGGTTACCGACATGCGCACCAAAGCTCTCTCTGGTCATATGACTGATGCCCAAACAGTTGACATGGATCAAAAGGTATCCAGTGCCCTTGGGCAAATAATGGTGGCAGTTGAAAATTATCCAGATCTTAAGGCCAGTGAAACTTTTATTAACCTGCAAGCATCGCTGAACGAAGTAGAAGAGCAAGTATCGGCAGCCAGAAGAGCCTATAACGCCTCAGTAAAGGACTATAATAATGCTCTGGAAATGTTTCCAAGTAATATTCTTGCTAACTTGATGCGGTATCAAAAAAAGGTATTTTTCGAAATCGATACTCAGGAAAAAAAACCTGTTGACGTCGGACAACTTCTGGATATGTAAACACTATGCGATTTCAATAATGAAAAATTAACTACTCAGAGAGGAACCAAGCATGAAATCACTTGAACTTTTTTATCAGTCTGATCTATTGCCAGATTTGGAGACATTAGAAGCCCAGCGGCTTACTGTAAAAAAGAAATTCATCCAGGCGGTTTTCATTGCAGTAGGCCTTGATTTAATTTTTTTATTTGTTGCCGGCAAATTTGGTTTACATCTGTTTTTTTTATTGATGTTTTTGGCCTTCACGGCAGTTTTTACCTTGTTCCCATGGTATACCAAATACTTTCGGAGTTATAAAAAAGGATTCAAAGACACAATCATTCCCAAAATAGTTGCTTTTATTGATCAACGCTTGAGTTATGATAAAGCTGGCATGGTGGAGAAGGAAGAATTCATGACCAGCCATCTTTTTAACGATAAACCCGGTGTATACAATGGTGATGATCTGGTTGCCGGCAATTTGGGACAGACAGCCATCCGATTTTCCGAGATCCACGCGAAACGAGTAGATATTATCAGGCAAAATTCAAGCAGTGCGTCTCAAAAAACTAAAAAAAAATATACTCCTATATTTAATGGACTTTTTTTTGTGGCAGATTTTAATAAATCTTTTAAAGGTACAACAATAGTCTTGCCGGATACGGCCCAGAAGCTGTTCGGCGAACTGGGGCAGGCTCTCCAAAGTATGAATGTCAAAAATGGCCAATTGATAAAACTGGAAGATCCGGAATTTGAAAAATTATTCGTGGTCTATGGCCAAGATCAGACAGAAGCCCGATATATCTTGTCCACAAGCTTGATGAGGCGAATTGTTAAATTTCATAACCGCAATCAAAAAAAAATGCGGATTTCTTTTTCTGCGTCCAAATTTTATATGGCTATCCCTTTTGAAAAAGAATTGTTTGAACCAAAACTTATGGAGAGCCTCCTGAACATAGCCCATGTACAGGAGTATTATGATGACATGAAACTGGTCATAGATATTGTTGAAGAGCTTAATTTAAATACCCGGATCTGGATGCAAAAAGGACAGACTGATCCCAATACTGTGGCAGCAGCTAACGCTGCATCAAAAACATATATTCAAAACAGCAAATTATCTCTTCCTGTCCAGGAAAAACAAGAACGTCTTTCAGAAGAGGAAACGCAGGCTGTTTTTAAGGACTTTATCAATGACGCTGGCAGCTCAATGGCGCCAAAAATCAAGACAGCAAAAAGATGGCTGAAACGGATTGCTGGTATTTTCTTTTTTTCTCTTTGCTTTTTATTTTTTATTTTTGAGTCATATATGATTGGATTGATCATTCTGGGGGTCGGGTTATTTTTTTTGGTCGGTGGTTTTATGAATCCAAGTGTGGAAAAACTTGCTGGATCGATTTTATTAATCAGCATTGGCATCGGTGTTGCACTATCAGGTTACAGCACCTATAAAACCAGCGTGGAAAGTAAGAATTGGCCAACTGTTGACGGCATTATTATCAAATCGAAAATTGAGAATCAAACGTTTACCACTGAGGAAAATGGCAAAAAAAAGACCGAGGTGAGACCATATCCCAAAATCATATATAAATACCAGGCCAACGAAAAAAAATATGAATCTACCAAGATTTCTTTTATCCCATTGCCTGGCAATGCAAATCAGATAGTTACCAGATATCCAAAAGGAAAAACCGTTCGGGTTTATTATAATCCTGATAAACCCAAACAAGCGGTATTGGTTCCCGGAAATGCCAGTGTGAATTATGTGCCGTTTTTTTTCGCAGGAGTGTTAATATTTATAGGTGTAGCTATCGCAACAAAACTGCGTAAACAAACCTCAGCACTCGGGAATCAGGTATAAAGAAATGTTAAAAAATGCTTCTATTAAAAAATTCATAAGGAGGACAATATGAACCGCATCAAAAGTAATAATTTAAAATATGTTATGTTTTTTATTGTTGGATTGAGTCTATTGCTGCCAACCAGTATTGCATTATCTGCTCAAGCAGTTAAAAAAATATCCGGTACTAAAACGCTACCCAATCAACCATCAACGGCTACAACTACAGGTCCAATACAGTCAACCACACCATCAATGAAATATCAGACTATCAAAAAACCTCCAGTGAAAAGGCTTGATATCCCGGAATATGATATTGCCGGTGAATTGAGAAATGTAATAATTAAAAGCAAAGGACTAACAAGATTGCTGAAATATAAAATAGCAATCATAAATAAAGGGACACACAAAAACTCAAGGAATATGAGCATACCTTTTAAGACAAGAATCATAAATGTTCTTGATCAAACATTAATTATAGAAGAAGAAGGTTTTTTACAAACAGATCTTAGAAATGATTATTGGGTGGTGAGCAAGCAAATTATTATTGTCTTCTATTTAAGAGGTACTACAGCTCAGACAAACAATGACCTGAAGGTGATTTGGGACATCGATCCGGATAATACTTTTAATGAGGCTCAAAAATTCCGTGGGAATAATCGCTGTGTGGTCACATGGTAAAAGCTTTTTTTCAACTCGTAAAATGATGGAATCATGCTAAAAAAAGGAAGAATTAAATGAAATATTTTTTAATAGCACTCACAATTATTTTCTTATTGCCTTTCACTGTTTCAGCAGATCAAGACACCGAAGCCATTCCAGTTATGCCGGGTGCAGAAAGTATAATGCAATCGTCCTACAAAGGATCTGTTCGGTTAGAACTTTTAACAAAAGAGACTCCGGAAACCGTAGCAAATTTTTATAAACAGGCTATGGAAAACAAAGGATGGCCTTCTGGAACAGTAATGATCAGTGGTAATCAGAGTGCAATAATGCTTTATGACAAAGGGCGGCAGTTTGCCTTAAAAGCCACTGTAAAAGATGGTATCACTAAAGTGATCATGGCCCTTGTTCAACAAGAGTAGGTCTCAGGAATTATAAGTTTTATTTGATTTGTAAAGGAGGTAATATTAAAATGTTTAGCCTTAAAAAAAGTTTAATTTTTTCTATTGCTTTAATTGTTGCCGGACTTTTTTCTTTTATTTTTTTCACGAACAGTATTGAGGCCAAAATGAAGAAAGAGGCCGTTATACTGGAACAGCCGGGAGGTAAAAATGCCTGGACTCAGCCAGCCGGTTATTATGGCGAACACGGTGAGGGAGTTGAGTCTGATGAACCTGAGCCTGATCCTGACACTGATGATGGCGATTGGCCGCCTGCTGTAGATCAATTCCCTAAGGAAGACAAGCCAACTCCAGACAATGATTGGCCACCTTCTGAAGATCAATTTCCTAATGCCGGGCCCGGTGTTAATACTTGGCCGGATGACGATCTGGACGAGTTTGACTAAAGCTGGAAGGAAGCCTGAATTTAAAGATAATATATGAAGGAGATAAAACATGTCACGGTTCTGTATTGTTTGTATCTATTTGGTTATTGGATTAATGCTTTTTCCCCCTTTGGCGTTTGCCGAAGAGAGTATGCTTTCAACTCATAAAATGATGGAATCATGCTAAAAAAAGGAGGCATTAAATGAAATATTTCTTAATAGCACTGACAATTATTTTTATACTTCCTGCCACAGTCACAGCAAAGCAAGGCGCCGGGAGCATCCCGGTCATGCCCGGTGCTAAAATTATAAAGCAATCCACCCACAAAGGATCTGGTCGTTTAGAGCTGACAACAAAAGAGGCTCCTGTAAGGGTTGCCAATTTTTATAGACAGGCTATGAAAAGAAAAGGATGGCCTGCTGGAACAGTCATGACCACTGGGAATAGCAGTGCATTGATGCTTTATGACAAAGGTCAGCGATTTGCTTTAAAGGCCATTGTGAAAAATGGTATGACAAAAGTCATCATGACCCTTATACAAAAAAAGCAGACCATGGCAGCAACAAAGGTCAGCAGTAAAATCCCAACTGCTTCATCCCGCCCATTGGGAAGTACCAGCAGACCTCTTTCCCAAAGAGTGATCCAGCCCCGGGGCAAGGTTCAGCATCTTACCCAGGGGATGCAGATAAATTCTGAGGATACCCGTCCGGCATCATCCCAGACTTCACCATTACTTTATCCGGATTTTGAGGTGACAGGTAAGGAAATAGTTGTTCAACCTTTTAAAGAAGACCCCTGGGCGGACGCCCCTATTAAAGGTGACCCTTGGGCGGACGCCCCTATAGGCGGGGAATTTGATTATCTTAGAAAAAGGAAATAAAACATGTCACGCTTCTGTATTGTTTTTACCTGTGTGGTGATTGGATTAATGTTTTTTTCCCCTTTGGCACTTGCCGAAGAGGATGAAATTTATGAGAAATGCAAAAATGAACCTCGCGGTCCCTGGTGTTATCAGGAAACGGTTGAGCAACTCAATGAACCTGTTCTGTGCGAAAATATTCTGAAATACTGGCCTAAAGCTAACGGAGTGCACGGATGGTGTTACTACCGATTGGCCCTGATACATAAAGACTGTACTCTGTGCGACTTTATTAAGAAAGCAGATATCAAAAAAATGTGCAAGCTCGATGCGTGTAAATAAAAAATATTTTAGGCAGGAGGAAGATATGTGGTCTGTCATCTCTTTTCAGTCGTTTAGAACAAGTTTGGTTTTCTTTTTTATCCTTTTTTTTGGATGGTACTCGGCTCACGCTGCAGAATTTACTGCTGACCTGATAGTCACATCCCCGGGTTCTGAAATTGTATATGATCTTAAAGCTAAAGATAATATGTATCGTGTTCAAAAGGTTAAAGGTCTTGAGCAGATGCCATCTTTCCCTACAATTTATAATCGTTCAACTGAAATTTCCTGGGGGCTTAATCCTAAGACAAATCAGTATATCGAACAGGCTGATCCTGCTAAAACCATGATGATGAACCCTATTGCCGGATGGGAATTCATGCGCAAAAATCTTGAAGCCACCCCAACTGGAAAAGAAACAATCCAGAATTATTCCTGTCAGGTTTTTGAATTTCGGCAGAAAGGAGATACCCGGGTAGCAAACAGGGTGTGGGTATCTTCTGAACTTGGCTTTGCTCTGAAAGAGATCAGCTATGCCTTGAACGGCAATACAATCCTGGCTTTACAAAATATTAAGAAAAGTTCTGTTGATCCGGCATTATTTGAAATCCCTTCAGGATATACTAAGATTGTTATTGAAAAATCAGCAAAAAAGAATAATACCAAAAATAATGATAAGGCGGCAGGTTCAGGGCAACCCATGCAAGTCTCAAACGAAGATAAGCCAGAGACCACTTTATCATCTGAGGAAAGTATTTCCCCTGGCAACCTCATGTTTATTCTTGATGCCTCGGGTTCCATGTGGGGTCAGGTGGAAGGCACGGCAAAAATTGTAATTGCCAAGGAGGTGCTCACTGATCTTATCAAGGGATTACCAGATAATACCATTGTCGGCTTGGTGGCATATGGTCATCGGCGAAAAGGAGACTGCAATGATGTGGAAGAGCTTATTGCCCTGGGACCGCTCAACAGGAAGGCAATGACAGCTCAGATTCAACAACTCAATGCCAAAGGAAAAACTCCCATCAGCCGTTCAGTCAGGCTTACTGCTGAACGGATCAAACATCTTGAAGATGAGACCACAATTATCCTGATATCTGATGGTAAGGAAACCTGTGATCCTGATCCATGTGGTCTGGTGAAAGAGCTTAAAGCTGCCGGGATTAAATTTATTCTGCATGTTATTGGTTTTGATGTTACTGAGGAAGAAAAGATGCAGCTGGAGTGCATGGCAAAGGCAGGCGGTGGTAGGTATTTTACTGCTGATAATGCCGGAGAGTTTTCAGCTGCTGCCAGTGAGGTGGTCAAAAAACCGGTTCCGACACACGGAACCCTTCGCATAATAGTCAACAAAAATGGAAAACCTTTTTTTACAGCAGTTACTCTTACCAACCTGGAAACTAGAAAAAGCTGGGCACCGGGCAGTTCCTCAGATAAATCAGGCATTATCGAAAGGCAGTTGGAACCTGGGAACTATACAGCAGAACTAAAAGACCTTACTGTAAGCGGCGGTAGAGCACCCATTGTTAAACTTACAGACATTGTTATTGTGGCAGGTAAGACAGTGGAACGAAGCGCTGACTTTTCAGACGGCACTTTTGTGATCACCACACTCCTAAATGGAGCACCATTCAAAGGTCGTATTTTCTATTATCGCCAGGGAGAAAAAAAACATTTTCATAACGAGAATAGCAATCCCCAAACGGGGCAACTCAAACGTAAGCTTTTGCCAGGCATATACCGAATTAAAGTGCAAACAGAGAGTATCATAGGCACTCCAACTGTTATTTTTGACGCATTGGAAATTGCCCCGGGAAGCACTGTGGAAAAGATAGCTGAATTTTTTAGCAGTGAGGTAACCATAGCCTCTACTCTGAACGGAAAACCCAAAGAAATGCCTTTTAAAGTTTATGATCCTTCCGGGAAACAAATTTATAAACATTGGAGTTCAGGCGGACAACGTCTAATTCGTCTGGCTGCCGGGACCTATACAATCAAAGTAACAAGCAATGTGGATCGTTCTATAAAAAGCTTTGAGAACATTATAGTTGAAACAGGACAATCCCAGACTGTGCAAGCAGACTTTAGTTTTGGCAAGTTAACCATTGCTGCAACTCTCAACGGGCAACCTTTTAGTACGCCGTTTAAGGTTTACAATAGCGCCGGTAAACAGGTTCTTAACAATTGGACCCAGGAAGGGCAACGCACGGAAATGCTGGCAGAGGGAGTATACAAAATCAAGGTCGCCAATATCAAGGATACAAAGCAGGTTGTAACATTTGAGAGTGTCAAAATCATTATAGGTCAGCCTCAAACTATTACTGCAGATTTTCCCGTAGCAGCTCAGTAGCCATGGAACAAGAATTTTTAAGGGCTTGCCATAGCATACCGGGGATATTGGGAAAATTTAAGATTGTATTACAGACAAAGTGTTAACTTAGCTTTATTTGCTGATTACGTATAAAAAAGGAGTATTGAAAATGGCGGGAGAAGATGCGGTTCTGAAAAGTAAAAAGAGCAGTCCTGTTATCATGGTTGTGGTGCTTTTAGCATTCGGGTTGATCATTGGTGGCGTCGGTCTTCACAGGTATAATTTGGGGAAAAAGAGCGCGTCCTGGCCCGCTGTCAAGGGCAAGATGACCTTTGCAAGGGCAGTGCCTACGACAGGAAATACTAGCAAAGAATATCGACTGTCTGTAAAATACAAATATACTGTTGATGGAAAATCCTACACAGGCGAACGCGTTACAGCCTCTGACAATTATCAGAAAACCCGAAGCCTTGCCATGAATGTTCTCAAAAAATATCCTGTTGGCGGTGAAGTCTCTGTTTACTATTCTCCAGATAACCCGGCATCTTCAGTCCTTAAGACCGGGGCAAATAAAAATGTTTCTATGCTGCTATGGGGAGGGGGGATTTGTTTTTTGTTAGCTTTAGCAATAATCATGTCTGAATTAAAGAAAAAAAGGCTAAAATGATATTTAAACATTTTATTTTTTTAATAGTAGCCGCTATATCTACCGTACTGCTGCCCTGTACTGATGAAATGTCATGGGCAAAGGGACCGGAAGAAACCATGCAGGCTGAGTTTACTGCTAATGTTCATTGGAAATTTGAAAAAAAGAAAAATACCCGTGAGGGAACAATGAAGCTGAATGCTACAACTATCCTTGAACTTGACCGCGCCGGAAGCGGTCTGGATCACAAGCCTTTATTGACACCTGTTGCGTTGCAATACAAGGGGAATACTTTTTTTGGGACCTTGACCTTTAGTGAGACCCTTATTCAAAATGATTCACCGCCTCCAGATTGTGACCCGCTTATAGAAGAGTACACTGGGACAAAAGCTTTTTCCTATTCCCCGCCTGCAAATTCCATCCATCTCTCTGGAAATCGATTCGGGATTATCAAACAACAGGTCAAATCACTGGCAAGCGGAGAAGGCGCTCAACAATTTCTTGCCCAATTATTATCTCAAAGCCAATTACCTTCCAGCTATTATGACTTCCATGCCGGTGGTATCTCCGGCTGGCAAGTCATTTCTGGTACAAAGCGTAAGCATAATAAAGATGGCTGCTATTATGCTGATGTCGAGAAAAAAGTTACATTCAGCACTATCGGCCTTAGATTCCCTATTTTGGAAGATGCACCAATTAACGGCTCTGAAACCTGGAGGATCAATATTGATAGACCTCCCAAAAACTTCAGCATGAAACTTTCCCAGATCGATATCGGTAATGAAGTAAATTTTCGACCAGATAGTGTCAAAACCGCTGACGGTAGCGCCACTTATTCAATTTCCTGGAGCTTGGGTAAGAGTTCCTGGAAGCCTCCGGAGGTTGAAATTCAGAAAGTTTTTTTTAAATATAAAGGCGGCGACCAGAATCCGGAAAAGTGCCTACAGCTCTGGAAACATGGTAATCCTGAAAAAAAGATTGAATCCCCGGAATGGGTTCGTGGTTACACAAAGAATAAAAAGGCAGCCTTTGTTAAAGATTACCTTTTCCGGGTAAAAGCAGAATTCCAGAGCCGCAAGCCGGTCAAGAGTGCTAAAATTCGTGCCATTGAGACTGTGATTGATGGAACCGGCTTTGGAGGAAATCTTGAGCAGGTTGGTGAGCTTAAAATCTCCGGTACAAAAATCACTGGTGAATTTATAATCAAGACTGCTCAGGAGAAAATCGGTACTCATACGATATCATGGAAGTGGGAAGGTGATATTGAACTTGAGGATGCTCCCGGGGGACAAATAAAAACAGATCTCGGAGAAAGTGAACATACCATATATATCGTGGGCGGTATTCCGAATACAAATGTACGCGCATATGAATATGCTGTAAAGTTAGGTTGTAAATGGGCCGAAGGAACAGAGGGAGGTGACACTACGTTTTGGGGAATTTGGAATTCTTTTGAAGGGATCCCTTCCCCGAATCCTCAAGAAAAGAACCTTAAATATGACCATGTAGGAGAGTGGACGACAACCAACGAATTGCTAACAAACGATGAAGGCAAATGCGGTGCTTGGACTGATTTTTTTAAAGACACTGTTGGAGTTCATGGAATTGATGTTGTACAGGTAGTAATAAGACCAATGCCTCCTTATGATATTTTGGTAACACATCCTATCTCGGGCCAGGCAAATTTTAATCCGACACGGGTGTTTATAAATCACGCTATTGTTTGGTATGGAGGACAATATTTTGATCCATCCTATAAGGTAGAACCTTATGTGGGTCTTACAAAATATGAAAACAAAATGTTTGCAGGCTATTGTAAAAAAGTTGATGTTGATAATTATCGAAATCAGAGGCAAAATAGATCAGGATCTTGTGCGCTTGTAGGGGTTGATAACATTTCAGAGCTTGCTGATTGTTTGATCTACTACCCAGATCATAATTTTTGCCGTCCTAATAATACAAGTGAAGGAAGTGAATGTGAGGTATATGAGGAGTAAAGAGGGTCTTTATGTCTTTTCCATATATAAAGGAGCTAAATATGTTAAGAAAAACTGTTTTTGTATTGATGTTGATGTTAGGTTTAGTTTTGTATTCTTTCCCTGCATGGAGCCTGGACTTTGATCCAGGTTTATATGAGATCACCTCTACGGTTTCAATGCCAGGTATGCAAGGCGCTTCAATCCCTCCGCAGACGGTTACACAGTGCATGACAAAACAGGACCCTGTGCCCAATAAAAGTTCCACGGGGCAGAGATGTGAAATTAAAGATATGGAACAGAATGGAAACACCATAACCTGGTCAATGGAATGTGATCAACAGGGACAGATAATAACCAGTGAGGGTAAGATGGTTTACCATGGAAATTCTTTTGAAGGAACAATTGCAACCAACATGGGAACCCAGGCTGGCAATATGACTATGACTACTAAAATCTCAGGAAAGCGCATCAGTGGCTGTCAGTAAACTAACCTGGCGATTTTATAATTAAATTGGCAAAGGAGGGGAGATGAAAAGGGAAATTAGAATTGTAATTTTACTGATTATTTTTATATTTTCATTGGTTATAACAGGCTTTTGTGAACCAAGAATAGCTATAATGAATTTTGACAATAGGACTTCATATGGCAGTTATCAATTAGATACTGGTGCTTCTGATATACTTACAACAGAACTTGTGAAGCTTAATAAATTTGATATGTATGAACGTGTATAGTGGACCCCGAAAACTGGACAACGTGTTAAGATAGAATTTAACAGTTCAGAAAGGGAAAATCTTTGAAACGGAAAAATTACAGTAAAGAATTAAAAACTAAAGTAGCCTTGGTAGCCATAAA
>Ga0307988_1000614_pt1 | contig 23920 bp, 18 predicted proteins | sample EllFjometagen183_FD_203166 | JGI IMG/M metagenome (GOLD analysis project Ga0307988, IMG submission 203166) | Marine microbial communities from Ellis Fjord, Antarctic Ocean - #183 | ecosystem: Environmental > Aquatic > Marine > Unclassified | place: Southern Ocean | collected 2014-10-08 | reverse complement strand
ACCGTATTCGTGATGCCGGAGTTGTCGGTATGGGCGGAGCGGCTTTCCCGACTCATGTAAAACTTTCACCTCCACCGGAAAAGAAACTTAATTGTCTTATCTTGAACGGCGCGGAGTGCGAACCATATTTGACAGCCGACCATCGTTTGATGATCGAATCCCCTGAAAAAGTTCTCGAAGGAGCTGCTATTCTTGGTAGAGCTGTTGGAGTAACAGATATTTATATCGGTGTTGAAGTAAATAAAATGGACGCGATTGATACACTTTTGGCGAAAGCTGATGAATATGGTATTAAAATCGTTGGACTACAAGTTAAATATCCTCAAGGTGCTGAAAAACACTTAATCAGCGCGATTACCAAACGTGAAGTTCCTACTGGGGGCTTGCCGATGGATATTGGCTGCGTGGTTCAAAATGTCGGTAGTGCCGCTGCTGTAACGGATGCTGTGGTCGAAGGTAAAGCTTTGATCGAACGTATTACTACTGTAACTGGTGTGCCAATCAAAAACCCAAGTAACTGGCGTTTGAAACTAGGAACACCAGTTATTGAGGCAATAAAATTTGCCGCAGGCGTAGTTTGTGAGCCTGCCAAAATTATTCTTGGCGGTCCGATGATGGGATTCGCGCAAAAATCTCTACAGGTAACTATTACTAAAAATAGTTCCGGTATCCTGTTGATGAAAAAAGATGAAATTACTCAATATCAATCAGTAGCCTGTATTCGCTGCGGTAAATGTGTAGACGCTTGTCCTATGAATTTACAGCCTGGTTCACTCAGTGCGGCGATTGAAAGTGAAAAATTTGATTTAGCATCTAAAAATAATGTCATGGATTGTGTTGAATGCGGTTCATGTGCCTATGTTTGCCCATCACATCGTCCTTTAGTACAGCATTTTCGTCGTTCTAAAGCTGAAATCCGTAAACTTACAAGAAAATAACATAAAGAGATATTCAATATGACAGAAGAAACAAAACAGGAAGTTCCAGCAGAGGTGGTAGCGGAAGCTAAGCCGAAAGCTGAAATGGTGCTTCCAAAAGGAGATGAACTGATTCTTAGTTCTTCCCCGCATATACATGCGGATGAAGATGTCCAGAAAATAATGATCAAAGTGATAATCGCGTTAATGCCAGCTGTTTTTGCCGGCATGCTTCTCTTCGGAAATGCCGCGATTCTGGTAATTCTATATTGTGTCGCGTTTTCGGTTGCCGCTGAAATGATCTGGTGCAAAATTGCTGGCAAGCCACTTGATACAGTTAAAGATTTTAGCGCGGTTCTAACGGGGCTGCTGTTGGCGATGAACTTGTCAGCCGGAGTTCCATGGTGGTTGTGCTTGATCGGTGCTTTCCTCGCTATCTGGCTGGGTAAACAAGTGTTCGGTGGATTGGGGCATAACCCTTTTAACCCGGCATTAGTTGCAAGGGTAGCTTTACTGATTGCGCTACCTAAATACATGACTAGCTGGATTCCTACTAGATTTATGAATGGCGATGTCACTTCTTATGCTCAGAAGTTTTTTACCCCTGAAGCATGGAATAATATTGTTCTTGATAAGCTTGACGGCATTACCTGCGCGACACCGCTTGGTGTGGTGTCCACTACTGAAAAAGTTATTCAGAACGGGCAAGGGCTATTCGCTAATATCGCTAATCCTGAAGCCTACTGGCAGTATTTCTTAGGAAATATGGGCGGTTGCCTTGGTGAAACTTCAGCTGTAGCATTATTGCTCGGTGGAATCATTCTGATACTCTTTAAATTGATAAAATGGCAGGTTCCTGTATTTTATGTCGCGACTGTTGCGGTATTCGCGGCAATAATCAACTATTTCTTCCCTGGAGTTACTCCTCCGGCAATGTTCCATATACTTACTGGCGGTTTACTGCTGGGAGCTATTTTTATGGCTACGGATATGGTAACCTCGCCGATGACCAAGAAAGGCGCGGTGATCTTTGGAATAGGCTGCGGAATCATTACCTGTGTTATTCGTATTTGGGGTAACTACCCTGAAGGCGTAAGTTTCGCTATCTTATTTATGAATTCTTTAGTTCCTCTGATTGATAGATTCGCTACTAAAAAACCATTTGGTTATAATGTCCGTGACGATAAAAAAGGAGCAAAAGCATGAAGAAGCTTAAAGAAACTGAAAATATCTTAGTGTTGGGAATATTCCTTGGAGTATGCGCGGCGATAGCCGCTTTAGTGCTGGCTTATGTTGCCAAAGTGACAGATGAACCTATAAAGAAAATGAAAATGCAGGAAGTTAATAATGCTTTGAAAGAAGTCCTGCCTGCCTTTGATAATTCGCCTGGAAACAATATCTTCAAAAAAGATGGTGTTACTTTTTACGGAGCCATGAAAGACGGCAAACTTGTCGCGGTCGCGGCTTCCGGTAAAACAATGAAGGGTTACAGCGGAAAGATAGTCGCGATGGTAGGTTTGGATTTGACTGGAAAAATCCGTACGATAGCGGAAGTTGACGGCAAAAAACTTTCAGCGCTATTGATTACTGAACAGAAAGAAACTCCGGGACTGGGAACAGTTGTTTGCGAACGCAAACGTCAAAAAACTATTGTCAGTATATTTGAAAAACCGGGCAAAGACGCTCATCTTCCTGCTAATAATAAAATACTTGATCAGTTTGCTGACAAGAAAGCTGGCAAAACTCCATGGCAAGTAACTAAAGCCGGTGGCAAGTTTGATTATATGACAGGAGCTACTATCTCCAGTAAAGCTGTTACTGGTGTCGTTTATAATATCGCGCATACTTTTGTTGTGAACCGTGTAGAAATCATTAAAGAGCTTTCTAAAGCTGCAAAACAGGGGATATAAATAATGAGTTTAATTAAAGATTTTACCAAGGGTATATGGAAAGAAAACCCGGTATTGGTAATGCTTCTAGGTATGTGCCCGACTTTAGCGGTTACCAGCAACGCTGAGAATGGTTTGAGTATGGGCGTAGCTACAACTGCTGTGCTGCTTGGTTGTAATGTGGTTATTTCAATGGTGCGCAATATCGTGCCTAAAAAAATCCGTATCCCGGTATATATCGTGGTTATAGCGACCTTTGTGACAGTTGTTGAAATGTTAATGGCTGCATATGCGCCACCTGCAATAAATAAATCTCTGGGGATTTTTATCCCTCTGATCGTGGTTAACTGTATCGTTCTCGGACGTGCGGAAGCCTTCGCTTCTAAAACTGGAGTTGTTCGTTCAATAATGGATGCTCTGGGAATGGGACTTGGGTTTGCTTTGGCTCTGACCGCACTTGGTGGAGCTCGTGAATTCTTAGCGACTGGATCATTGTTCCAGATAAAAATAATTATTCCATGGACTGTTGATTTTATGTTATGGACAAGCGCTCCCGGGGCATTTATCATTCTCGGTTGCTTCCTAGCCGGAATGAATAAACTGAACATGCGCAAAGCAGTCAAAAATGGCGAAGTGTATATTCCGCCTCAAGGTTTGGATTGCCGTCATTGCCGCCTTTGTGATATCGGTGTCGAAGAAGAAATTGAATAGTTAATGCTTGCATGCTGCAAAAAGTGTGATATTTTACTCGTTCAATAATTTTATTTAACAAACTAAAAACAAAGATGAGAATAAAATATGAATAAGACAATTTTATGTATTGGAGCGGGATATGTCGGTGGTCCAACCATGGCGGTGATTGCTGATAATTGTCCAGATTACAAAGTTATAGTAGTTGATATCAATGCTGAACGCATCGCCGCATGGCAGTCTGACACCTTGCCAATCTACGAACCGGGTCTCCAAGAAGTTGTCGAACGAGCCAGAGGGAAAAACCTATTCTTTTCTACCGATGTTGTTGCTGGCATAAAAGAAGCTGATATAATTTTTGTCAGTGTCAATACCCCTACTAAAACTTTTGGTGCTGGTGCTGGTAAAGCCGCTAACCTGCAATATTGGGAAAAGACTGCTCGTGATATTATTGAGCACGCTGAAAGTGATAAAATTGTTATTGAGAAGAGCACTTTGCCAGTTCGCACTGCCGAGGCTATGCATCGTATTTTGCAGTCAAATACCAAAGGTCTTAACTTTGATATAATCTCCAATCCTGAATTCATGGCGGAAGGAACAGCTGTTGATGATTTGGAAAAACCGGGACGTGTTCTTATTGGTGCGATGGAAGATGAATCAGGTCAAAAAGCTTTAGAGACAGTAGCTAATATTTACAGAAACTGGGTGCCTGAAGAAAAAATCAAAAAGACCAATGTCTGGAGCAGTGAGCTGACAAAATTAGTCTCAAACGCCATGCTCGCGCAACGAATTTCCTCAGTTAACAGTATTTCCGCACTTTGCGAAAAGACCGATGCTAATATTCTTGAAGTATCAAGTGCCATGGGAATGGATCCTCGTATTGGTTCCAAGTTTCTTAATGCAAGTGTCGGATTCGGTGGCTCGTGTTTCAAAAAAGACATTCTCAATCTAGTGTATCTCTGTGAATTCCACGGTTTACCGGAAGTTGCGGCATATTGGGAACAGGTCGTTTTAATGAACGATTATCAGGAAGAACGTTTTGTCAGAAATATAAGTAATCACATGTTTAATACTGTTGCCGGTAAAAAAATTGCTATATTCGGTTTTGCTTTCAAAGCTGATACTGGTGATACTCGTGAATCTCCGGCTATTCATGTCAGTAAATTATTACTTGAAGAACGTGCCGTGCTGGCAATCCATGATCCGCAGGCACTCAAATACGCCAAACTTGATCTGGCTGATTGCGAAGGGGATATTTCATATGAAGTAGATCCATACAAAGCCGCTGAAGGCGCGCACGCGATAGCTATTCTAACCGAGTGGAAAGAATTCCGTGATTTGGATTTCGAAAAACTTTACGCGTCAATGGAGAAACCAGCTTTTATATTTGACGGGCGCAATCTTTTGGATCATCAAAAAGTATTTGAGATCGGTTTTAATGTTTATCCTCTAGGTCAAAAAGCTCTATCACACCTGTAAATTTTCTATTTGTAAAAATAAAAACCGGATTCAGTTATTATTACTGAATCTATTTTTTTTTTGCAGAAATTTGATTTTATTGTTTAAAGGTGTAGACTAAATGCTTTTTGGGAATTATAATATACAGTATATCCCAAAGGATGATAAAGTGTAATAAATCAAAAACCGGATTATATAATGTTACTAGGAGTGTTAGGCGATATACATGGAAATATTGAAGCTTTGACCTCAGTTTATGATAAGCTGATTGGTCTTGGCTGTCAACGTCTTGTATGCCTGGGTGACATTGTCGGATATGGAGCTTCCCCAGGTGAATGCATTGATTTTCTTAGAGACCGAGATATCACCTGCGTTAAGGGAAATCATGATTTTTTTGCTCTTGACCATCAAGAAAAAATTGACTGGGAAATGCAAGATTACACTCGTGATGCCATAATTTGGACTCAAGGTCAACTTACAGAAGAGCAATTCAACTGGCTTGAAACTCTGCCTTTCAGTGTAAAAATCGATGATATGCAATTTGTTCACTCATCTATGGAAACTCTTGAGGGTGAATACTGGCCTTATATCATGGACCCCAAAGCGGCGCAGTTCCATTTCTATCTGCAGGAATGTCAGGTGGCATTTTGCGGACATATTCATATTCCACTGCTTTTTACTTGTTCAGAGAGCAACGGGATTAAAATGGAAATGTTAAAAGCAGTAAGTCTTGATTTGCAATCAGACAATAAGTATCTAATAAGTCCTGGAGCAGTCGGGCAACCGCGCGACCTTGACTGGCGTGCTTCCGCGGTGGTTTATGATTCGCTAAGTGGTAGAGTTGAGCCTATTAGGATGGAATATGATGTAGCGATGACTAAGGAAAAAATTATTGCAGCCGGACTTTCAGAAGACCTGGCGGAGCGTCTCTCAAGCGGAACTTGATTTCACAGTAATTCAAAATTTCTCTCCTTTTTGGCTTTATCTATGCCAAAGCATTTGCAAATTCAGTAATTTTGAGGCATATTAGAAGTATTCTATTAACTCTTGCGAAAGATAAATTTCGCACGCAAAGGAAAGAAATGAAGTTACGAAATCATTCATTGATAAAGAGAATCAATCGAGCACGAATTATGAATACAATTCGTGTAAGCTCCCCTATTGCGCGTTCACAGATCGCTACAAAAGCTCAGCTTGACCGCAAAAGTATTACTAATTTTGTGAATGAACTGATTGATGAGAATTTAGTGACTGAATCCGGGAAAAAGGAAAATGTTTCGGGTCGTCCATACTCAATGCTTAAATTTATTGATAATTATGTTGCCGGTATATATATCGCCCCGCACCTTTGTCGCGGCATCCTGATTGATTTTTATGGTAATATTATTGCTTCACACGAAATAGAATACCCAATGTATACTGATTTGACTACTATATGCCGTGCGGTTGAAAATGTTTATCACAAGTTGTGTTTAGTTAAAAAACCAACTTTTGGAGTAGGAATCTCTATGCCGGGAAGTTTAAATCTGGAAACCGGAGTAATGGAGGAAGCAGTTAATATTCCATCGCTTTCAAAGGTCAATGTATATGAAACTTTTTCCGCTTTTATTAAAGAACCTCTATTTCTTGAAGAAGAATCTCGTTCGATAGCCTTGGCTGAAAAATGGTTCGGCAAAGGTCAAAAATATGATGATTTTGTCGTGGTCGAGGTTTCCGCTGGAGTTGGAATGGGAATAGTTGTTGATGGTTGTTTATTCAAAGGTGCCGGTCAGTTTGCCGGAGAAGTTGGGCATATTGTGATTGAACCAGACGGCACGAAATGCAGTTGTGGCAATCTCGGTTGTCTTGAAGCTTATGCCTCAGAGTCGGCTATTGTCAGTGCTTTAAGCAAATACAGCAATTGCAGTTTCGAACGCCTACGTTATTTCCCTAAAGATAGCGTTGAGTCAAAAGATTATAATAAAATAATGAATGATGTCGGTTATCGACTGGGGCAGGGGCTTGCAACTGTTGTAAATATTCTGTGTCCTCGTACAATAATATTTTCCGGCGCTGTAATCAATTTATTTGGCAAAGAAATTCTTCCGGCTATTCAAGACGGTATAAATAAGAACAGTGTAAAAAGTAATGCCGCACAAACAGAACTATTTATTTCCGATCTGGAGCACATTGACGCTTTAGGAGCAGCTACCTTAGCTCTGGCGGACATTTTCGAAGTGCCGGGATACTTCAATATTTAAGTACGAATTTTCTTCCATATATCAGAAAAACAATCATAGAGAGTCCAGGCCAAAATTACAGGCATGACTATTGCTAGCAGATATACGCTTCCGACATAATATAAAATTCCAAAGCAGATTATAAAAAACATTGCCCGTTTTTGATGCCGCAAATACCACGCAAGCAAGATAGTAGCCAGAGGAGTCAAAATCGTCATTATAAAGATAAACTTTGCCCCCCAGTTGTAATGCTGTAAATCGAATGGCAGATAATTTGTAGCGCCGTATTCAGTTGGCGTGGCAAATAAGAGACCAGTAATTATAATTATAAATGAAGCAATTCGCTGTTTTAAACTCATTTGCTGCCAGATTTCAACACAGACGATTGCCGCAAACATGGCGCCGAAAGAAGTAAGAATAAAACGTCTTGCGTCAGCAACAATGACAGGGTAGCCGAAGAAAAATATAATTACAGGAATTCCCAGTAAGACCAGAGAGTTCCTGAGTTTTCGGTCATTGATAAATAACATCCCGCTAAGTCCGGTTGCCCAAATAGCAAAGTTAGCTCCTCCCATAAATTTGATGCCTGTATTTAACATTGTCCAGCTGAATCCTTGAGCAGCATTGTTTTTGTGCAGGACATATGGGAAAATTGAAAAATAACCGAATTGTAAATGATTGATAATCAATTGAGGCAGGAAAACCATCATAAATGTTGCTGTAGCAACAGCACCCGCTTGAATGAGATATTTTAAATTAACATCTTTTTCGGTAAATCTTGTCCAGAAAAGCCAAGCGATTAGTGGAGCAAATAATATATTATTGATTCTCACTAGGCAAGCAAATGAATAGATTATTGAAATAAGAACAACAAATTTCATTTTTGGAGGTAAATATAAAATTAACATACAAGACAGCATTAGTAAAAAATTTGATGGAGCATCGCTCATGCAGTTATAAGCACGAATTAAAATTGTATTATAAAAGCGATTATCAAAGAAATCTGAAGGAAGAGCAAAAAATGATTTAAAATAATATGCGTTCCAGCCCTGTATATAGTGATAAAAGAACGGAAATAAAGCGAAAAGTAATACCGTAGTAAGAGCCTTGGTGCGAGATGAGGAAATCTTTTTAATTATAAAATAAATCAGTATCATGGTCGCCGGCATGACGATAAAACCACAAAAATTAGCGAATGGCAATGCTATTTCATAGAATGTTGTCGCATTCAGCCAAATAATGAAAGGCATATACCACAAGCCAAGACCGATTGTATATGACCAGGGACCTGCAAAATCAAGATTTAGTATATCAAGCGCAGATTTAAAATAACCGGGGTCATCAGAAGCGGAAGTGATTATATTATCTGAATATATTAATATTAAGACCAAAGACAGACAGCATGTTCCCAGAATGATAGCTACATTGCACCAATCTTTTACTGAACTGAACTTAGCTAGTATTTCAGGTCTTTTTTTGTGCAAATACGGATATACTGCACATGGAACCAATAGCATCAGCACGGAAAAGACAAGCAGCCACGAACGCCAGAGGAGTTTTTGAGGCAGGAAGTTAATTCGTGATTTACCCTCTGCGTTTTTAAATATTCGCATTTCAGGACATACCCAATATGTTTTTTTATTAGGTGTGACAATTTTATAGAAAGTTGAATATCTCGCTAAAGGGTGTTTTGCTTCGATAAACAATTTCTTTTCAGTGTAAGGCACATAGACTGTCTTGTTTGCTACAAATATCACTCTGCTTTTAAGGGTCGGAGCAGCACAAGCAAACATGTTTTTTGTCAGCTTAAGCTCTTTTTTGTCATTTGTATAAATGAAAGTCAGGCAAGCCAGCAATAACACGGAAAGTAAAATTATTATTCGGCGCTTTTTCATCTAATCTAGTATGAAACTATGACTGCGGTCATTTCTACAGTTTCATCACCGTGGCATCTTATTGAATGTCCAGCTCCATTGCCAGTGAGGATCGTGTCTCCGGCGCTTAGAACTACAGCTTCGCCGTTGTCATCGGCTTCAGCTGTGCCTTTGATGATGTAGAAGACTTCTTCTTCATTGTCGTGATTGTGAAAGCCGATTCCACAGCCTGGTTCTAAAGTTATTTTAGCCATCAGCCGGGTTTTTCCTTTCAATTCATTTGTTTCGTCCCAAAGATGTTCGATTTTAACTTTACCGTCACCCCCGCGCATTTCTTCGCGAATGTCTACTGCGTACTCATTTTTGCGTCTAATCATTTTTAATATCCTTATCGTTAGAGTATTTACAAAAATCTTTAAGTGTTCTGCTTGGGATATGCCCCATGTTTTTATAAAAAGCTAAATATGTTTTTTTAGAATTCGGATTAGTGAAAAATGCCAGTCTGGCTAATCTTCTCGCAAGTTTATGTTTACCTGCATAGTAGTATTCCATCGCAAGTTCCGCAGCATAACTTGCGGTAGCTCTTTTGTTAGGGTGAATTACTTTAAAAACTCGATAACGTTTGCTTAAGCTTTTCAATTCTTTAGGCGGGTCGATCTCATAAAAATAGCGCAAACTGCGTGGATGGCCTTCCATCAGGTAGGCTATTGATTTAGTCTTTATTCTTTTAGCATTCGCCATATAACGATATGAAAAATTATGCATCGGAGCTATTTTCCCCCTAGAGAATATGTAAAAATCGACATCGTGTTTGGCGCAGTAGTCAGCAAAATCTTTTTCTGAACCATGGAACATTAAATTAACATATTCTTCCATATTTTTACGAACTTCAAGGAGTTCAAATTTTGGTTGCATAAGTATTTTTGCCCCGCAATAAGCTTTTAAGAGTGGCGATATTTCCATGTCGGCAAGAAAGGTTTTGTCAGTGGTATTAGATTGTCTGAACCACTTGATCATGTTAGCACTTTCCCTGAAATAAGAATATTCGTAATCCCGGCGCAATTTTAAAGAATATACTCCTTCCATAGTGATTATAGCGGCAGCCAGAGAAAAAATTAGAACTTTAACCCAGCGCCTTTTCGATATTCGATACCAGCTGTAAACCAGCAAAGCAAAGGCTATATTCAGAGCAAGAGCGCTGAACACGTGAAAGCGGACAAAAAATACATGGAAGACGAAAAAAGCTAGTGTCGAACAAATAGGAACGAGAGAAAATTTGAGTTTTTCAGTTATGTGTCCTCGAACCTTTTTGAAGCATGTTCCCCAAAAAGTGAGTATTAAAAATGCCCAGAAAGCGAAAGGGAAGAAAGTAAATGTTATAGCCAATGTTGATGAATGCAGTCCCGGTGTCCAGAGGAAACGCTGTTCAAAACTTAAATTTTCCGGGTCTGCCGGTTTACTGTTTGAATGTAAAATTTTGGCTTTAGCTAGTGAACTGAAATGACTATAATTTTTAGCAAAATGACTTTCGTAAACTATTGCCGTATGGATTAAGGTCAACGCTCCGAGAAGAATACAGCTAAACATCAAGCGCTTTTTTAAACTACTGTGTTTAATAAAGTGTAATCCAGTCAATGTCGGCCAGACGATAAGTAAAGCCGGGGATAAAATCGCATAATGGGCGCGATTATACGGGCTTAGTATAGCGGCAAGAATTAAAGCGGCATAAACAGCGATAAGCACATCTCGGCGACGTTCATTGGAACCGTAAATTATCCAGCGTAAAATTTCAAAGCACGCCCATACACTAAAGACGAATTGCGAGGCATCCCAGAAAGTTGTCGCGCAATAAGCAAAAAACATAAGGAGAATAACTGACATAATATCTTTACGCTTAAAAGCCAGAGGAAAAAATGCCAGAGTCGCAGCCAGAAATGGTAAAGCAAAAGTTCCTTTTAATATGAGTTGTCCGGTATGACGGGCTATTGAAGCGGGTGCGACTGCACATAATATTCCGCTAAGCAGGGCGATATGCCATGGGCAGTTTATGAATATCAACCACAGATAAACAAGTCCTGGCACTAAACATGCCCATAAAAGTAATTGACTTATAATCCATGCTGTTTCATCGGGGTCATCTTCATAATCATTATTTGGTGGGATTTTTGGTTTGACGAATGTGCGTCGTAAGCGTAAGCCCCATCCGAGGAAGTATTCCACGCCAAGCGACATTTGTTCATTTACCCGGTATTGTTGAGTAAGTTTCAAACGTGGATCGTATTCAGGTATTCCTTTGCCGTTAGCTATATCGTTTATGTACGAGTACATGATTGCACTTTCCACCTCAAAAGGAGCAAAGTCCGCACCAACTTGTTTTTTGACCGCGGCAATTTCACGGTTGCAAATATATCCGCGAAACGCAAATGAGAATAAAACACAGAATATAAAGACAAGACTGTGCAAAATGATTTTTTTAGATTTTATTTTTATTTTTAAATAATCCATCTAAATAAGTTTGACTGTTTTTAATTTCTTTTTCTGTGATAAAGATAAAACACTTTTTCACTTGCGGGATATATCCTTGCTTTTGACTTATTTATTTCCCCGGACTGCTTTTCCAGCCACTTAACATCGCCTACTGCGATTGCTTCACTCCAATATGCCTGTCTTTCCTGCGAAATGCAAGCAAGTTTCGTGTTTAAAGTAGCAATATACCAGTCTTTAAATTTAACAAATTCACTGACTTTAAATCCCAAAGCGCGAAGCAGTCTGCTTTTGTTGATTATACAGTAGCGCTGCTTTGTTCCGAGCAACTCCTGAATACCGCCATGATTCCACTCCAGAGGGTGTTTAACGACTCCGGCACGTAGCATATTCAGGTCGACATAAAACAAACAACTACCGAGCTGGACGCCGGATTGAATACGGGTAGAGTAAAACCTGTTGGACCAAAACGAACCTTCTCGGCATTTAGCGATATTATATTTGCGCGCGACCGAACCATGCAAATACTGCAAGGCTTGTGAAATCTCACTACCTTTCTTTGCGGTCAAAAGCAGATGAACATGATTACTCTGAAGTGTCGCACTTCAAACTTTAATCTAGGAGCTCGCAAGTCATAATCGATTATTAAATAACACATTACAGCTATTCGTTAATGTGTGGCTCCGTCTGTGTTATGGCTCCGTATGGCTCCGTCGGTTTAATGTGTGGCTCCGTCGGGTCTCCGTCGGGGTTTCACGCGTTATTTGCTTTTTATTACTTTATACCTTAGTTCGAGTTTTATTTTTTTATTTTTACGTGTACTGACTTTTACGGGAGTCCTCCATTTCGAAAATGGTTGCGGCTTGGGCATTTCTGGGATATCAAGCAGGAAAACAGCATTACAGTTATCTGATTTAATTATAATTTTTCTTTCGCTTTCCTTGAAAATTATTTGTAAAAAATCATATATATAGCTATCATCTTTTTGTCTAGGTTCAAAGAATATAGGTCCAATAGAAGACCTTTTTGAAGTAGTTATTCCTTTCCACCCATTTTTCAATAACTCTGAAGATCTAAGTTCACATCTTAATTCATAACATTGTTCATCAATGCTAGGTTCAAATGCTGCCAGTAGAATAAAAAAAAGAGGAGGCACAATAGCTACACATATTGGTAAAAAAGCAAAATACTTGATCCATTTTCTGCTTGTCTTTCTTCTTGAAAGTAAGTTTTTTATAAGTAAAAAAAGGCTTGCAATTATCAAGACGGCATATAAAAGGAGTAACATATTCACCATTTGCGTTCCTATTCTAACACGTACTAAGGAAGCTCCAATAATCAATATAATTAATATAATACTACTTACGACAACAAACTTATCTTTAGAACTGTTTCCTTTCATTTATTTTGATTCCAATGTTTTATTATTCTCTTATTTTATATAATTATAAAACATATTTTAGTTTGGCGTTGTTGTTTTAATCATATCATCATTTTGCCAGATTCTTCATATATTTCCTTATAACTTTTCGTAATGAATATGAAATATATAGCTTGCAAGTACAAAAAAAACATTTCTCTTAATCAGTAAACAAGCTGCCTATGAATAATCATAAATCACACCTGATTCTCAATTTCTTTGCCATAACGGAGCCATACATTAACAAATCTCTCTATCTTGTTTATTTTAAATAAATTAGCAAAACTGAAAAATGAAAAAACAGCTCTTACAGCTATTTTTTAGTGCCAAAAAAACTATTTAAGTTATTTCATCCCCTTTCGCATAAGTAATATAAAGTAAATAGCCTTGAAAACAAGCTAAACAATCAAAAATGCTTAAAATAACAATATGGTTAAAAATAGCTCCAAGAACTGTTTTTTTTGCACATGCTTGGGGCATTACGTGGACGACGTTTAGCTAGAACTCTCTCCTTAGGTTTGTTGCTTGAATAGCTAATTGCTCGCGATATTTTGCTACTGTACGGCGGGCGACATTCAGACCGTCATCTTTTAATATCTGTGATATTTTGTTGTCAGAAAGAGGCTTTGCCTTGTTTTCAGCAGCGATTAAATCTTTGATCTTTTCTTTGATTCCTCTGGATGAAATTTCTTCGCCATCATCGCTTTGATAACCGCCAGTGAAGAAAAATTTAAATTCATACATTCCATTTGGGGTTTGCAGATACTTGTTAGCTATTGCTCTGCTGATCGTAGTTTCGTGTAGTCCAAGTTTGTCAGCGACCTGCTGCATAGTTAATGGTTTGAGATGTTCTATGCCTTGTTCCAGAAAATCATATTGTGAATCCAGAATGACCTGAGCAATTCGTCTAATAGTACTTTGTCTCTGGCTTAAGCTTTTGATCAGCATCTTTGCCGCTATTAGCTTTTCCTTGATATAAGTTTTTGTTTCCTCGTTAGTGTCGGGATTTTTCAATAAATCAATGTATGTCTGTGATATTCTCAAACTTGGCAAATAACTGTCGTTAGAGGATATTACATATTTACCATCCTTTTTTCCGACTGTTAATTCTGGCAGGACATAGAGCTCTGATGACGGCGAGATAGATGATCCAGGTAGTGGGCTTAACTCTTTAAGCTGAGCAATTAATGAGTTTAACTCTTCCATGTTAACATGCATTTTCTTAGCTAGCTGAGGGAGGTGATTTCTTCCGATATCTTCAAGATGTTTTGAGATAAGCTCACGCAGTTGTGGATTTTTTTGTTGACGCCGGTCAAACTGAATGAGGAGACATTCACGCAAATCAACTGCGCCTATACCAGGAGGGTCAAAAGACTGAACCAGTTTTATAGCTTTTTTGACCTTGTCCATGTCGCATTTTGCCGCCATGGCTATATCCGCGGGGTGAGTTGTCAGGTAACCAACTCCGTCAATACTGCCGATTACAAACTCTGCTGCTTTTACTATGTCCGGGCTACATTCTGTCAAATTTAGTTGTTCAAGTAATTGCTGCTGTAAAGATGGCTGCTCAACGAGAGAGTTAAACATAAAGTCGCGTTTGCCTTGTGCTTCAGCAGGGGTAGAGTTGCTACTGTTAAAGTTTCCCCGGTCATGCCACGATTCCGCAATTTTCAGCATTTCCGCAAAATCGTTTTCATCATCATTAGTTTTTTCACTGTTGTCGTTGTTAGTCGTTTCAGAATGCAGAGGGTCACCAGCAAGTTCTTCGACTGAATTTTTTTCTTGTTCAATAACTGGATTGATATTGAGTTCCTGATCAATCTTTTCCTGCAATTCGAGCAGAGGTGTTAGCAGAACCTCCAGCGATTGTATTTGATGTTTCGCTAGGATCTGTACTTGGTCTTGTTGAATATTTTGATTTAAAGAGGCATCTGCCATTATGATTTTCTCGTTTTTTATTCCAAATATTTTGTTGATATAGTATAATCCTATATTATAGTAATTTGTAAAATGCTTATTTTCAATAATAAAAGCATTTATTTTTAATCAAAAAAGGTATATTTATGAGTTTGGGTATCACCGCACTTGGCAGCGGAAGCAGCGGCAATTCATTTGTTGTTCATTCAGCAGAGGGTAATATTTTAATAGATGCTGGTTTCAGCCGCAAGGAACTTATTCGGCGCATGACTGAAGTAAATGTCGATCCAGCCTCGATTCAGGCGATTTTACTGTCCCATGAACACGATGACCATCTTAAGGGCTGCCGTATTTTTTGTGACCAATTTAAGATCCCTCTATGTATTTCTTTTGAGACTTGGAATTATTTGCGCCATCAGAAAAAAGATAAATTACCGAAACATATCCATCAGTTTGGGGCGGGTGACAAATTTGAATTGGCTGGAATGACTATTTTGCCATTTACTGTGCAGCATGACGCAATCGATCCGGTTGGTTTTGTAATTGAGAGCAAGGAAAAGCAGATTGGTTTTGCTTCTGACCTTGGAGCGGTGAATGCTTTGGCTAAACTTCGTTTGAATGATTGTGATATTCTAATTTTGGAGTCAAATTATGATTTGAATATGCTGCGCTGTTCGGATAGACAGATACATCTCAAGAAACGTATTGCCGGTCCTCATGGTCATTTAAACAACCTTGACGCTATGGAATCTTTGAGTGATTTATTGACAGAACGTACTAAGGTTCTAATGCTTGTACATGCGAGCTCAGAATGTAATGATTACGAATTAGTGCGCACTTTAGCTCGAGAACAACTGGAAAAAATGCAAAGAAATGATATTGTAATGAAGGTGATAGAGCAAAATAAGACACTTGAGAGTATAATATTAGATAAATTGAGTTGAGTTATGATTTCCAGCACGAAAAAATTAGCAAATTCAGAAAAGGTACGAATATATTGTCATCAATGTAATCAAAAACTTGATGTGACAAATTTGAAAGCTTTTTGCAAGGTTCCTTGTCCAACATGTAAAGCTCAGTTGATCGTTCCCAAATGGTTTGATTCCTATCTGCTTGAAGAGGAATGCGGCTCTGGCGGTCGTGCTATTGTATATCGCTCACTTGATGTGACACTTGATCGCGAAATAGCTATAAAAGTCTTCACAAACAATGACAACTCTCCTCAATTTACTAAGATTTTTCTCCATGAAGGACGAGTTACCGCTAGATTGAATCATCCGAATATAGTACCGATTTATTCATGTGGACAGTTTGAAGGAGAGTGTTTTTTAATAATGCAGTATATACCGAATGGCACATTGGAAGACCAAATCAAGAAAAATTCACCATTGAAAATCAGTCAAGTTCTAGGCTGGGTGCTTGACACAAGTATTGCTTTGCTGTACGCTCTAATAGATGGAGTTATTCATCATGATATAAAACCGGCCAACATTCTCCTGGATTTTGATAATAATACAAAAATTACTGATTTCGGGCTTTCTTATGCTCTTCACGATGTCCAATCGGAATCACTGCGTACTGAATTAGGTACATTTGGCAGTCCCGATTATGTCAGCCCTGAAAAACTAGTAGATGGTCGTGAAGACTGCAAAGGTGATATATTCAGTCTTGGTGTAACTTTATATGAGTTGTTGACTGGTGAAAAGCCATTTAAACGAAGTCATGAAGATGATGATATTTTGGAGATAAGGAAAAAAACCATAGTTGTTCCTCCTCACGAGGTTCGAACGGAAATAAGCCTAAAACTTTCAAAGTTTGTTATGCATTTAATGAACCATACGCCAGACCAGCGTCCTGAATACGATGAAATAATTGCAAACCTGAAAGTTTTTAAGGAAAAATACGAAAAATACGAGGATAAATTTATTTTCTCGTTTATATCCAAACACCTCTAATCTACAAAACATACAATTAATAGTTAAAGAATAATTATGATATTAGATAAAATCTTTAAGATTAATAAACACAAAAGCAACATCAACACTGAAATTGTAGCTGGATGTACTACTTTTGCGGCGATGGCTTATATTATACTTTTACAGCCAGCTATACTCTCAGGTAGCCTGAGTGGAGTGCAAACAGGAATGCCAGCTGATGCTTTATTTACAGCTACCTGTCTAGTTGCCGCTTTTGGTTCTTTGCTTATAGGCTTGCTGGCAAACTATCCGGCAGCACTGGCTCCGGGAATGGGTGAAAACTTCTTTTTTGTCACTGTTATAACAGTGACATTAGCTAAAATTACGGGACTGGCTCCCGGTTCACCAGAGCTTTGGCAGGCTGGATTGGCAATAGTCTTTATCTCGGGGGTCATATTTGCGATATTGACATTTTTTAATATCCGTCAAATCCTAATGAAAGCGGTAAGCTCTTCCATGCGCAATGCAATTTTAGTTGGAATCGGTTTATTTATAGCCGAACTCGGACTTATCAATGGTGGAATAGTTAAGGTAGATCATGGATATTTTGATTTATCTGACAATATAATTTCCTTAGGTTCACTGGTTTTTATGGTCGGTTTGATTACTGCCGGGGTCTTGGTCTTCCGCAAAGTCAAGGGTGGCCTGCTGATAGGTATAGCTTGCGGCATGATCGTCGCGTTAATAAGCGGGAAAATTCAATTCGGGGGAATATATTCCGCTCCACCAAGTGCCATGCCAGTATTCTGTAAATTTAACTTTTTACTTATATGGGATCATTTATTCAAAATACTGCCATTGATTATTATATTTGTTTATATGGATGTTTTTGATACGATGGGTTGTCTGTTAGGATTATCAAAACAGGCTGGTATGAATGACAAAGACGGCAATCCGCCAAATCTCAAACATGCTTTTGCATCAGACGCTATCAGTACAATGGGCGGAGCCATGCTGGGAAACAGTACAGTTACGGTTTACCTTGAAAGTGCTACTGGAATTGAAGCGGGCGGAAAAACCGGATTGGCGGCGGTTGTAACAGGAATATGTTTTTTGCTTGCCATGTTCTTTTCGCCTTTGGTAAAGACAGCTGCGGGATTCGCTCCAATCACAGCTCCGGCATTAATAATAGTCGGAGTAATGATGATGAAGGCTGTCAAGGATATTGACTGGCAGGACATGAGCGAGGCATTGCCGGCATTTTTAGTTATTGTCGGAATTCCATTTACCAACAGTATCGCTGACGGTATGATGCTCGGATTTATAGTGCTGCCATTTATGAAATTCTTTTGTGGCAAAGGACGCGAAATCGGATTTGTCGCATATCTTCTGGCAGTACTAATGCTTGTATATTTAATCTTTGTGAGGATTTCATAAAGCATTCGCTTAGCGAAGTGCTGTAATTAAGCTGTTTAGATTTGAATTGTTTGCTTTAATAAGGTATATTCAATCTTAAGAGTTAATTATCATGGGGTCTATTATGTTAACAGAAGAATACCTGCAGAAAATAATCCAGATCAGCTTAGGCTCAAGTCCGGAAAACATGCTCAAAACATCCATTGAGATTTGTACTGAACTTTTGGGCGGGGATGGTGGGTCTATTCTTGGAGAAGAAGGTCCGGCTTTGCAATTCCTTTTTTCAAGCGCCGAAGAACTGATTGGAGTTAATGTACCATTCGATAGCATTGCAGGTATTACTATAAATAAAAATATGATTGTCTATACTCATGCTCCATCTGACAAACGCCATTTTGACGGAATTGATAAGCAGCTTGCCAAACAGACCGATTATCTTTTGAGTATCCCCATCCCATCAATTCGTCCGTCCAGTGAGAATAACAAAGCAGCAAAAAATGCCGGAGCTTTACAGATACTTTTCAATAAAAATATTTACCCTGAACTTGATGTTGAAAATGGAGCTCAGGAATTTGACCTTGCAGATTTTAAAAATAGTAAACTGCACACAGAAAAACTGCAAGATATATTCTTTCTCTTGCCGATAATCGCATTCAGTATGGAAGTTATGACACTGCGTCAAACCTCATATCAGGTTATCCATGAATTGAAAAATAAAATGATATCCAGCCTTTCATGGATAGAATATTTAAAAGAAGATATTGGCGGAATTAACCCAGAACTCCTTGAGAATGATGATATTAAAGAAGATTTGAATCTTGCCGAATCCGCAGTCCATGAAGGATCTAAACTTGCAAAAAATTATCTCCAACTTACAAAGATCTACAGCCCTGAATTTTCATCATCTAATGTGAACGATATTCTGAAAGAGGCGGCATCTTCAGCAAAAGCTTTAGCCGTTAATTTAGGGATTGAAAATTTGACGATTGATTTGAAGCTTAGTGAAAATATCAAAAATTGCGAGTTAGATTCAGAAAAACTAAAAATGGCATTCTTTAACATTTGCAAAAATGCCCTTGAGGCTTTGGCTGGATTCAAAACAAAGAATCCCAAACTCAGCTTTAGTTCTGAAATCAACAAGGATAGACTATTAATCTCTATAACTGATAATGGACCAGGTATGCCTCCTGAAATTGCTGATAACCTTTTTATTCCGTTCAAAACAAAAAAAGAAGGCGGTACAGGTTTAGGTTTGACTATTGCTAAAAAAATTATTGATTTACATGTGGGGCGTATTGTATGTAAAACGAGTAAAAATGGAACAAAATTTGAAATTTTAATCTAAAAAATAAGGAGAAATTATTATGAATGAAGAATTAAAAGAACAATCTGGAGAAAAAATCGAACGTGAAAATGCTAAGAAAAATTATTCTTCTTTTCTAAAATCAATTGATGCAAATATGAATCCCGAAAACAATACCGCATTGCTGATTGATGATGAAAAGGGTATTCGAAAGATGGTAGCAAGAAATTTGAGAACTTTTGCTCCAAACATCCAGATTTATGAAGCATCAAACGGCAAAGAAGGACTGGAAACCCTTGAAAGAATTCGCAGAACCCACACTAATGATCCTTTGCTTATCGTTCTTGATTTAAATATGCCTGTTATGAATGGTTGGGATTTTATTACTCAAATGAGACATGATTATGAAAAAGCTGGAGAAACTGAGGGGATTCCTATCGTTGTCTTGTCTTCAACGGATGGTGAAAAAGGTTTCTTTACTAGAAAAAGTGTCCATTATGGGAAAAACGATTACAAGCCTCTGGTTACAGTGGCAAAAGAATCCTGCCTTGATAGAAGTCATTACAGCGCCACAGGCGAGAAGGGGCTTAAAGCTTGGTTCCAATATTTTCTTAAAGAAAAATAATGCCTTAATAAGATTAAGTGGAGTACACAATTATGCAGAGAAAATTCAGTGTAGACATTGTCTTTGTTTTTACATTGTTGATTATCATAACAATTTCTAGTATATTTAGCTTAATCTACTATAAAAATAAAAATAACGCTATAAAAAGTGCCCATGAGAAATTTGAAAAAAGTGCGCAGGCATTAATGCAAAATACTGATGAGCACATGGAAGTTGTGCAATTAGCTGCGGAAATTGCAACTCAGATATTTAAAAAAGATGACTTAAAGCTGGCTTTTGATTCTGAACAATCCGCATACCTCCTTAAAGTAATCCGTACACACAAACATATCGCTCTTTTTTATTATGGAGATACAAAAGGAAATTTCCTTCAAATCGCGAATTTAAATAATAAAATTTATATTAAGTTAATTAGTCGGAAAAATGATAAATTCCAAACTACCTTCAAGTACTATGATGATAATGACAAGGTGAAAAGCACTAAATATGACCATAAGTCAAAATATGATCCTAGATTACGGCCTTGGTATATTGGAGCAAAAGAGGTGAAAAAAACATTCTGGACTGATCCTTATATCTTTTTTGAAACTGGAAACCCCGGTATAACAGTATCAGTGCCGGTATTTAGTAAAAATAAAACTCTTTTAGGTGTTGTCGGCGCTGATATAACTCTTAATGGCTTGTCAGGTTTTTTGAAAGAGGTGGAGTTAACAAAACACGGTATAGCTTATATTACAGATGCCAAAGGCTATCTCCTGGCTTATTCCAGGGAAAAGAATATAGTTATCAGGAAAAATGGTAAAGTGCGCAGTTTGAAGCCGAAAGAGTTAAAAAATCCCGCTATTAATGCTGTAATTGACGCAAATGTGAATAAACAGAAAAGTTTAAGCTTTAATGGGAAGGATTATCTTACAGCTTTTTTGCCTTTCCCTAACTCCTTTGGGAAAAAATGGAATTTTACAATTGTGGCACCGGAAGATGATTTTACTGGAGCAATGAAGGAAACTTTAAGGCAAATGTTTTATATATCAATAGCTGGATTAGCCATTGGTGTATTTATAACCATGCTGCTTGCTAGAAAAATTTCCAAACCTATTGAACTGCTTTCAAAAGATGTTCTTGAGGTGAGGAATTTTAATCTGGATTCTGACTCTGGAGTACACTCCCATATACATGAAATTCAGGTTATGGATAATGCTATAAGAGCAATGAAAAACAGCCTTAAAGCTTTTCGGCTATACCTTCCTTCTGTTCTAGTCAAACAGCTTGTTGAATCAGGAGAGAGCATTGAAATAGGAGGAAAAGAACGTGATCTTACCCTGTTTTTTTCAGACATTGCAGACTTTACCACGATTTCCGAAAAATGCCCCCCTGAAGATCTTATGCTTCAATTGTCAGAATATTTTGATGCAATGACCAATATTATTGAAAAAGAAAAAGGAACAGTGGATAAATTTATTGGCGACGCGGTTATGGCATTTTGGGGAGCTCCGCTGCCTAATGACAATCATCCTCTCGGAGCATGTCATTCCGCATTGCAATGTCAGAGAAAAATTAAAGAGCTCAATGCAAAATGGGGACAAAAAGGCAAGGAACAATATCATACTCGCATAGGAATACATTCTGGACCGGTAACTGTAGGGAATATAGGTGCGAAACAACGTATGAACTATACAGTATTAGGTGACGGAGTTAATCTTGCGAGCCGTCTTGAGGGTGTAAATAAAATTTACAAAACGGATATAATAATCAGTCATTCAACATATCTCCAGGTTAAAGAATTTTTTAAATGTAGAGTTTTGGATCAAATTGCGGTAAAAGGTAAAGATGAAAGCATAAAGATATATGAACTTCTTACGGAAAGTGATTCTCTGGACGTGAAGAGATTTACAGATTTTGCAAATAAATTCCAAAAGATCTATGAATTATATTTAAAACGCGAATGGCAGAAAGCAAAAACATTATTCCAAGAATTTGCAAAAGAATTCGATGATGATCATGTTTGCCAGATATATATCAAGCGTTGTGATAAATATATTAAAGAAGAACCAAATGTATCTTGGAACGGAGCTACTAAGCTAAATTCAAAGTAAAATAACTATTAATTTTTATCCTTTATTTCAGTGACTACTAAGTAAGATAATCTGATTTTAGAAAACAGGAATTCCAAAATGAGAACATTAATATCGTTATTTGTAATTTGCAGTACGTCGTGCTTGGGAATCAATAAACTTGCTATTGCGGAACTAAAAGCAGGGAAGCGCACTGAAGCTAATGTGTATTGGTGGGTGGATGATAAAAACGACAATACTCAGGCTTTGCAAAGCGCTCTGAATTCCGGGGCAAAACGAGTAATTATCCCATATAAAGCGACTCCTTGGATAAGTGGACCGCTATTTTTACGTAGCAACCAGGAAATCATTCTGGCAAAAGGTGCGATACTGCAAGCTAAAGATGATGCTTTTCATAAAATTAACACTAAATTTCTTAATGTAAAGCAAGTTGAAAATATCACGATCAGAGGATATTTCGCAACTATCAGAATGAACCGGGCTCGTTACATTCAACCCCCATTCTACCGGAGTGAGTCCCGACATATAATTGATATCAATGGTAGTAAGAATATAAAAATAATCGGACTTTCGCTGACAGATGGCGGAGGTGATGGTATCTGTATATCAAATGGGAGCGAGCAATATTATTCGGAAAATATTTTGCTCAAAGACCTGAAGTGTTTGCGCAATTTTCGGCAAGGGCTGTCAGTTGTCAGTGCGAAAAATTTGACAGTGGAAAATTGTTCATTCTCCGAGACTGGAGGCGCTCTTCCGGGAATAGGTGTTAATCTTGAACCGGAAAATGACAAAGACTGTTTGGAAAATATCGTATTTCAAAACTGCCGGATGAAAAATAATAATGGCACAGGCTTTTCCATCTCTGCCTTTAATTTAACGGAAAATGCTGTTCCGTTTTCGATAAAACTGGAAGACTGTGTAATTGATGGCAGCTGGCAGGCAGGGATCGCTATCTCTGGGATCACATGGGACGGCCCAAATGGAATCGTTGATATAATTAACTGCGAAATAAAGAACACTTTAGGTCCGGGAATTTATGTTAAAGAGAAATCATCCACACGCTTGAAAATCCGCTTTCTTAAATGTAAACTGGTCAATACGGCTTTGGGAATGAAGCATGACTGGCCAGAAAAACCCTGGATTCCAAAGCAAAGCTACTGGTTGACAAAAGCAAAGTTGAACGCGCCGATAGTAATTGCGTCCACCCGTCCACATCTCGGCAAACATGTCGGTGATTTGACGTTTATCGATTGCATCGTTCATCAAAATCGGTCGAACTCGACGATAATCTTGTTTGACCTCAAACACAAAAATTATGCACAACGAATTAAAGGGACGATAAAACTGCTTGACCACAAAAGGCCTTATTTGAAAGGTCAAGAAATTTGTTATGATGTTAATTTTAGATTCGTCGACGCTGACAACAAACAAATTGGCTGGTTTCTAGGGAAAAGATGGCCAAAATATACTCCGATTCAAACGAATATAAAAATCATGTCCCGCAAGCTTGGAGAATATTACTCAATTCGGAAAGGTAGAATCACTTACAACGCTATTTTGACTCCCAAAATCAAAGCTCCCGATTATCGTCTGGGCTTTCGCTATAAAACCCCTTCTGGTTTTCAGGGACATGTACTTTTGAAAGCACCTGGGACATCTCTTTTAATGAAAGCTACCAGCAACAAATGGAAAACTGTTGCTCTGCACGGAGTTGAATTGA
>Ga0307988_1000613_pt1 | contig 23924 bp, 24 predicted proteins | sample EllFjometagen183_FD_203166 | JGI IMG/M metagenome (GOLD analysis project Ga0307988, IMG submission 203166) | Marine microbial communities from Ellis Fjord, Antarctic Ocean - #183 | ecosystem: Environmental > Aquatic > Marine > Unclassified | place: Southern Ocean | collected 2014-10-08 | reverse complement strand
AATATTTAACCCTCGCACAGGAACTTATTGCTGGTTTTAATTAAACAAGGAGGTGTAATGAAGATTTCAAACCCAGGAAAAATTGAAGAGAGCGAAAAAGAATTTATTGACCTGATAAATGCTGAGCTTGACTGGGAAGCAATAGAAAATCTGCTTTTGGAAAAACATAATTTTACTTTACAGGAAGAAGTTGAATATAAGAATGGTGATATTGTAGTTCATAATGATTCTATTGCATATAAATTTGATTTCAGCGTTAAAGTTCCTCTTTCCATTATTTTCAGCAGAGAAGGTGAGTTTCTCGAGCTTACAACCTCACAAACAGATGAATCGGAAATTGGTGATGAGAAAAGTGCAGATGTTGAAGATCTCCATAAACCTGAGATTGCTTCTGATATTGCAGATATGATATCTGAAATTAATCAGGAGGATTGAATATGAATGAGATTACTCCAGCTGTTGTCAGAGAAGAATTAGACACCATCCTTGCAAAAGAAATTACATCATTTATTGATATGGGCTCAGATACAATAAAAGTAACTTATAATCTTGCAACCATATCATGTATATTTACAATTGTTGACCGAGAAAAGGAGATAGAGGCGTTTCATGAAGCACCTATCGAAAGATACACCATAGGGACACTTTTAGATGAACTTGTGGACATTGGTCTTGTCCGAGATGAAAACCTTAGACGGTCTGTAGATGCTGTTATTAGGAATGGCTATGCCACCACTGACACAGATGGTTATCTTATCGCATCACTGGCTTCATTTACGATGGTTGGGTTTTTAAACAATATGTTTCCGGGTATGCCGGGAATGAATTTAATCGCTTTTGTAATACAGATAAATGAAGAGGTGAATTCCCAAAGAAAGGGTTTCGAAGAGGCAAAAACTGCTTTTGCTCAGACTTTAAAGCAGAGGGGAGTAGCCGTTACAAAAGAGAAAATTAAAGAAAATATAACAGCAGCACCTGAAAAGAAAGATTTTACTGCAGCCAAGAAAGTCACTACAAAACTTAAAAAAGATAATTTAAATCGACTTTCACGGTTTGTGAAAAAAAAGAAGACAGGCAGTGCTTCAAATGGTGCTGGTGGGAAATTAAAAATAAGAGATGTCTTTGATAAAGGACCTTCTGTTGAGGAAGTTGATAAAAAGAAATCAGAACTTGAAAATGCAGAAAAGGCATTAAGAGAAGCAGAACAAAAAGCGAAAGAGTATGCAGCAACGGAAGAACATGCCAAAGAAGCGCAACTGGCTTTACAAGATGCGGAGAAAAAAGCTCTGGAATTGGAAGCAAGAGTTAAAGAACTAAAAGATATTGAAACAGCCGCCCTTGAAGCAGAAAAAAAGGAAGAAGAACTGACAGAACGTGAAGCAGAAATGGCTCGGAAAGAGGCTGAGTTAAAGGCCATGGAAAAAAGGCTTCAGGATCAGGAAGAACAGAGAGTCAAGCTTGAAGAAAAGGCAGCTGAAGAAAAAGAAAAAGAATCACAAAAAAAATTATCCCGGGGTGACGATGATATAGAAGCACAAATTGCAGCTCTTGAAACAGATCTTGCCATGCCTTGTCCGCTCTGTGATCATGGTAAAGTTGTGGAAAATACAACTGAAAAAGGTAAACAATACTTCTCTTGTGACGATGAAGAATGCAGATTTGTGAGTTGGGATAAACCCTACCATTTTCCCTGTCCGTTGTGTAAAAACCCTTATTTAATTGAGTTTGAAACAGCCGCAGAAGAGAAAGGGCTTAAATGCCCAAGGGCGTCATGCACATATGAACAGAAAAATTTGTTAGATCCTGTCCAGAATATGGCTGTAGCATCTGTAGCAGGTAATAATATTAAGAAGAAGAAAAAAAGAGTGGTTAGAAGGGTAAGGCGTAGATGAAAATAGAGTTTGTGGATAAAAGGTTAGAGCCGCTTTATTCAAAAGTAATAAACAAAACCCGTCTTTCAAAAGAGGACGGGATTTCTCTTTTTAAGACTTTTGATTTAACTGGTTTAGGCATGATGGCTAATATTGTAAGAACGAGACTGAATGCAGATAAAGCGTATTATGTTTACAACCAGCATTTAAATTACACAAATGTTTGTAGGAACAGGTGCCTTTTTTGTGCCTATGCAAAAGATAAGGGAGATGAAGGTTCTTATAGTTTTTCCATGGATGATATTGAAAAAGCTTTATTGGAAAGAATTGATGAACCTGTTAATGAACTTCATATTGTTGGTGGATTAAATCCTGATCTTGGATTTGATTATTATATTGATCTTTTACACACCGTAAAAAAAATAAGGCCAAAAGCCAGTATAAAGGCATTTACCTGTGTTGAGATAGATTACCTGTCCAAACTTTCAAACCTTTCCATTGCTGACACCATTCAGGAATTGAAAAAAGCAGGGCTGGATATGATGCCGGGCGGTGGGGCAGAAGTCTTAAGCAAAAGAGTTCATAAAAAGCTTTTTAATAAAAAAATTGACAGAGACAGATGGCTTGAAATAGTAGAACAAGTTCATAACGCAGGCATAAAGACCAATGCGACAATGCTTTATGGCCACATCGAAACTACTGAAGAACGGGTGGATCATCTAATTGCATTAAGAGATGTCCAGGATAAAACAGGCGGGTTTTCTGCTTTTATACCTCTTGCTTTTCATTCAGAGAATACGCGTCTTTCTGAGCTGCCTTCAACAACAGCCATGGATGATTTAAAAAATATTGCTATTGCCCGCTTAATGCTGGATAATTTTGATCACATAAAGGCGTATTGGGTCATGATAGGTGAAAGCCTTGCCCAGGTCGCTTTATCCTATGGCGCAGACGACCTTGACGGCACAATTCTAGAAGAAAAAATCACCCATACTGCCGGAGCTAAATCTGCCAAAGGACTTACACAAGAGAGAATGGAAACAATGATCAAGGAAGCAGGGTTTCTTCCTGTGGAAAGAGACTCTTTTTACAATAAAGTATAATGCAATTTAATGAAGCGAATTTAAATGGAATACCTTGAAAACATATATAAGAAAGTCAGCCAAAATGAAAGAATAGATGTTGATGAAGCGCTCTATCTTTATAATAATGGCGATTTTTTAACCCTTGCGTTTCTTGCAGATAAAAAGCGTTATTTTTTTAATCCTGATAAAATAATTACCTATGTTATTGACCGAAATATTAATTATACGAATATCTGTGTATCTGGGTGTAAATTCTGTGCCTTTTTTAAAAAACCCGGTGCAAAAGGTGGGTATGTTATTACAAAAAAAGCGCTTTTTGAGAAAATAGAAGAGACAATTGAGCTGGGAGGAACCCAGATACTTCTTCAGGGAGGCATGAACCCGGAGCTTGACTTTGAATATTATACTGATCTTTTAAAAATCATTAAAGATAATTTTGATATTCATATTCATGGGTTTTCTCCTACAGAAATTAATTATATAGCGGAAAAATCTTCTTTATCAATTGAAAAAACAATCAGGATTTTAAAAGAAGCAGGCCTTGATTCTATTCCGGGTGGCGGCGCTGAAATATTGTGTGATGACATAAGGGAAAAAGTTTCTCCGGACAAGTGTAAATCTGCACCATGGCTTGAAGTTATGGAAAAGGCGCATGGTTTGGGTATGAGAACAACAGCAACAATGATGTTTGGTCACCTGGAAAAACCTTTGCATATTTTCAAACATTTAAATAAGCTTAGAGACTTGCAGGATATCACCAAAGGCTTTACTGCTTTTATCCCCTGGACGTTTCAGCCCACTAATACCCGAATCAAAGTTGAAAAAAAGGGCGCTTCAGAATACCTCAAGGTTCTTGCCTTAAGCCGAATATTTTTAGATAATTTTCAGAATATTCAGGCTTCCTGGGTTACACAGGGAGACAAAATAGCACAGTTGGCTTTATTTTTTGGAGCCAACGATATGGGTAGCACAATGATTGAGGAGAATGTCGTTGCTTCAGCAGGTGTTAATTTTATGCTTCCTGAAAAAGAATTAAAACGCCTTATTTCTACAGCAGGCTTTAAACCCAAACAAAGAGATTGTTATTATAATCTGATATGAATCCCTGCATAATATATCTGCAACTCTAGCCATGAAACCCAATATATCCCCGATTAATATCATTCAACCTGAAAAGAATTTTGAGATTCATAAAGCAGGGTGGGTTATGGTTGATCCTTGGCATATTATTGAAAATGGTTCTGTCCTTGTTGAAAATTATGTTATTAAAAAAATTTTTCAGAATAAGTCTTTTCATGATTCCAATAGTACAGTCCCAATATTTGATCATGGAAATGGTGTGCTGATGTCTCCATTAATAAATGCCCACACCCATTTTGAATTGTCTTGCTTTAAAAATAAGCTTTCTGTTGATCATACAATTGAGAATACCTTTGAAACCTGGGTAAGAGATCTTTTGAGCTTGAGAGAGCAAACAGAAGAAAAAGTTGTAAAAGAGTATGCAAAAGCCTCAATGGATGATCTTTTTAATTCAGGTACTCTTTATGCCGGCGACATTTCAACTACCGGTGTTACCCAAAAGTTGTTTCAAGAATCCAAATTGTCAGGTATCTGGTTCCATGAGTTTTTAGGTTCTGTAATTGATGAAAAAGCGGTGGATTTTTTTGAAAAATCAGGGAAAGTTCATTGCTCTGTAGCAGGACATGCGCCCCATACGACATCTCCTGATTTATTAAAGTATAAAAAGGAGCTTGCAAATTTGAAGGGGCTGCCTTTTCCCATACATGTTGAAGAATCAATAGCTGAAAAAGAGTTCATCTCAACCGGTAAAGGGAAATGGGCTGATTTTTTGCAGGAAAGATCAATCGATTTTTCATTTTGGGGACTTCCCCAAAAAAGTTCTATTCGCCATCTTATGAATCATTCTATTTTAGATCCCTTGACTCTCCTGGTGCATGTTCTGAACTCTGATGATGAAGACTTTAGGATTATAGCTGAATCGGGCGCCAAGGTATGTGTCTGTCCAAGAAGTAATATGAATTTACACGGAAAATTACCTCAGATAGAAAAAATGCTGGATATGGGTATAAAGCCTGCTATTGGGACAGACAGTCTTGCAAGCTGTGATTCTTTGTGTGTTTTTGATGAAATGAAGTATATTAAAGCTCATTTTGAAACGATTGACCTGGCAATAATTATTGCAATGGCAACTCAATATGGAGCTGATGCTTTAGGTATGGGTGATAAGACAGGCAGCATTGAAAAAGGAAAAAGGGCAGAGATGCTTTATATCCCTCTGGATGTGAAAACCAAAACTGAGTTGCTGGAGAAAATTATATTGTATGAATAATAAGATAAAATATAAAATGGGGAAAATTAACTATATCAATGCCTCTCCTGTTTTCTATGGGCTTGATAACGGACTGTTGCCTGACTGGCTGGAAATGGTATCTGAGCCTCCGGCTGTGTTGAATAATATGATGATAAGCCAGGACTTGATTTTAAGCCCGATTTCAGCAGCATTTTATGGCATGCATCATAAAGAGCTACTTATATTACCTGACTTTTCAATATCCTGCCACGGGGATGTAATGAGTGTTATGCTTATGAGTAAATACCCTTTGGAAGAATTAAATGGAAAGAATGTTGTTTTAACTGATGAATCTGCCAGTGCAGCCTCTTTTTTAAAAATGATTTTTTCTTTAAAAGGCATTGTTCCCATTATTCAGACCCGTTCAATAAAAAAGATCAATGATGTTGAAAATAATGTTGATGCTGCTTTAGTAATCGGTGATGCTGCTTTGACTCAGCCCTGGGATTTATTGTTTAATTATCGAATTGACCTTGGAGATTTCTGGTATTCCATGACAAAAAAGCCTTTTGTTTTTGCCGTGTGGGCTGTGCAAAGGTCCTTTGCCCAAAAAGAGCCTGAGATAGTCAAAAATATAGTTTCTCTTCTGAAACAATCAAGAGAGCTTGGTTATGCAAACATTGAGGAAATTATTGAGGCAGGGGCTGAAAAACTGAAACTTGATAAAACATTTGTGAGAAAATATTATAATCATCTGTATTGTGATTTTGATAATGAAAAGATTAAAGCACTTGAAACGTTTTTTCAATTTTTATATGAAGAAAATATGTTGCAGGAAAAAGTTAAAATCGAATTATTTGAATAGCAATAGATGGTGCAGATTTTTAAAAATTTACATATCAGGCTTTTACATGAACTGGTTCCTGTAAATCCGGGCAATTCTAATGGTCAGGACACCTGTTTAACTCCAAGGGAACTTGATTTTAAAAAGATAGCTCAAGGTGGCAGCCATGATGTGCCTGCATTCTCATGGTAAGATAGAGAGTTAAACTATCATTTTAGCAAGGTCTTTTGCCTTTTCAAAGCTGGACTCGATGATTGATTGCATTTTCTCTTCAGGGATATCGTAGGAATCTCCTGCTTTTGCAATCAACTCATCCAGCCCATTTGTTTCAGCATCTTCATTTAGTAATGAAACCAATCTGACCGGTCCTAATGTGTCTTTATCACTATCAATTTTTGGGTTATGATGATTCTTAATTGAAAAGGCGATATTCTCAGGAAGACCCCATTCACTACATATCCATGTAGCCACCTGGGCATGATCCCACTCAAGGACCTCCCTTTCAAGCTCTGCAAGGTTGCCACCTTCAAGATGCCATTTTTTAAAAACTTCGTCATAATCATCAGCTCTGTGACAGGCCAGAAAAGGGAGAGCCATATCCTGGAGGAAAGCTGCTGTAAAGCACTCTGATTCTTTAGCCGGGCAAAGAATCTGGGCAAGTTCAAAAGAAAGCATTGCACGCCTTGCAGATGTTAACCAGAATTCTTTCGGGTCATGATATTGGCATGCTTTTTTAGGGATTCCCTTGGCAACACCCACTCCAAGAACCAGTGATTCAAGTTGGGATAAGCCAACAAGGGCAATGGCCTGGGTTAAGTTTTCTACCTTATTTAGAGGAGAAAATGCAGCAGAATTGGCAATGCTGAGAAGCTTAACTGAAAGACCGGGGTCAGCAGAAAGAGATTGAGCAATATCTGCAGCAGAGGAATAAGGGCTTCTTATTTTTCCAAGTATCTGCATTACAACCGCTGGAAAAGAAGGGATCTCATAGTCGCCTAAAATTTTTTTTAATCTTTTTTTCGGACTGGCCTTACTTTTAAAAAATGAAAACATATGTCACCTTATAATTTTTATTCGGCTCTTCGAGCCATTTTATTTCCAAGAATACTTAAAAGTCCACCTAACCCCATATATCCTGTTATAGCTTGCAGGGTCACAATAAACTGCGCAATGAAAGAGACAGGGAGAATATCTCCATACCCTAGTGTTGTCACTGTGACGACACTAAAATATATAGGTGAAAAAAAAGTTTTACTGGCTCCATAATCAATATTTAATTGCGAATAAATTGCTGCAAAAACCAATGTGATAATCGAGAGCCATACAAACCACCTGAGCAGGCTCCGTCCACAATCAGAAGAGGCCCACCATAACAGATATATAAATTTGTGGAAGCGTGAACTTGATTGAAATTCATACAGGTAATTTTCGTCGGCAATATACCTTCTAACAAGGTAAGCCCCTCTCAAATCAAGGTCCCTGATATCTGTGCCAATCCATTTCGCTTTTTTGAAATTTTTGATCCCTAATAAACGGCATTCACGCATATCTGCTAACTCAAAGTTTGTATCCTGGACATTACTTTTCTTAAGATCGCTTTTGACAAGTTTTGATCGAGTAAAGATACTTCCAGACAGGTCAGCTTCTGAGAGTCTCGCTTTTTCAAGATTTGAAGCTCTTATGTCTGCATTAATTAATTTTGAATGACTCAGGGTTGCATGGCTTAAATTCGCATTGATGATGCTGGTATTACTGAGATCCGCCCCTCCAAAACCGCATTGAACAGCACTGCACTCATTAAGGCTTGCATAGCTTAGATCTGATCCAATAAATTCGCATTCGTCGAGTTTTGCTTTTTCCAGACTTGTTTTATAGAATTTTGAATAGCTGAAAATTGTACCGGTTAAATCAGACTGATTCAGGTTCGCATAGGAGAAATCATAACCAGATAAGTCAAGGTCTGAAAGATCTTCATTAAACAATGTAATGCCTCTCAAGTCAAGGGCCAGTGGCCGCTCTATGTGATGTTTTTTACATTGAGTTTTGAGCTGTTGAATCATCTGCTGTAATGCAGTCTCATCACTATCCGGAGGCTTTTGATTCCATCTGGATTCTAAGGCGGTTACGTCGTTCTGGCTGAGATTTAGTCCGTCATTCTTCATAATACCTCATGCTTGAATTTTTAATAAATTGGTTACGTAATAAATTGTGCGAATGATTATCTAAATATAATACACTAATTTAAATTTAAATTAAAGATTATTTTTTTAGAATATTTTTTTGTTGCTCAATAGGTAATTTTAGAATGAATTTTGTTCCTTTTCCTAACCTAGAGTCAACAGACAAAACACCATTGTGGTTTTCTGTGATGATAAAATATGAAACTGATAAACCAAGGCCTGTGCCAATACCTACATCTTTAGTAGTGAAAAAAGGCTCAAAGATTCGTTTCTTTGTTTTCATGTCAATGCCCGGACCATTATCTTTTATTTCAAATACGACCATATCATTTAAACTATATTCTTTAATGAAAAATTTAGGAGAGTTTATTCCATCATCTGCCATAGCTTCGGCGCCATTTTTAATAATATTTAGAAAGACTTGCTGGATTTCGTTTCTTTCGCATGGCACTGATGGTGTATTGCTCTGATAGTCCGTTTGTATTTCAATCGCTCGAAAATCATATTTCTTTTTCATACTATAATCGTTGTTTACAAGTTCAATGGTAGCTTCCATAATATCACGGAGGTAATGTCTGGATTTACGATGATTGCTTTTTCTACTGAACGAAAGCATATTGGAAACAATTTTAGCAGCTTGTTCGCCAGAAACCCTGACATGGTCCATCATGGAAAGAATTTTTCGCTTTTCCATATAGCTTTTTATATCGTCAATTTTTATTCCGCATTCTTCTGCTGTTTTAACATTAATGGGTAGATCTTTGCTTAATCGATTAATTACTACCTGAGTATTCTGAAGTATGCCGGCCAGAGGGTTGTTAATCTCATGGGCCATGCCTGCTGCAAGCCCTCCCACAGACATCATTTTTTCTGATTGTACCATCATCTCGTCAATTTTAATTCTTTCACTTATATCATCCACTCGTATGACAGCACCCTCTATCGTATCAGACTGAATAGGGTAAATTGTTATGTCTGCAAGAATATTTTTCCCGGCAATATGCAGGGTTGCTTTAGATTCTTTTTTAACTTTTTGCTCTCTTATAATGGTATCTACATTTGATATGTGCCTGGAAAGCTGGGGAAAGATATCTTTTAGTAATTGGCCTTCAGCTTGACTTGTTATAACCCCAGTTAAATTCTCTGCTTCTATATTCCAATGGGTAATTATCCCTTCAGAGTTTACACCGACTAAGATCGAAGGCATGGAGTCAATAATGCTTCGGATAAAATTTTGAGTATTCCTTAGTTCACGCTCGGTTTTTTTTATTTTAGTAATATCAGTGATATTAACCACCATATTTGTATTGTTTTCTTTTTCAGCACGATATAAAGCTGAATTTATGCTTACATCAAGAATATCGCCTGATTTAGTATATCTTCTGGTAATAAAATCATAATTTCCTTCAGGGTAATCCCGGGTGGCCTGGAGAGCTTTTAGGGTTTCCTGCATATTTTCTTGAGGAACAAAATCAATTTTTTTCCCAAACAATTCATTCAACTCCCAGCCAAAAACTCTTGTAAAAGAGGGGTTGATATAGGTTACTTCACCTTTTTCATTGTAATAAACAATAGGGTTTGGAGAAGCTTCCAGCATGATTCTATTAATTTTTTCACTTGCTTTCACTGCATTTTCAGCATTTTTTCTTTCAGTGATATCCCTGAGGATAATCATTCTACCGGTTGTAGCGTTGTTCTTGTTTAGCAAAGGGGCGATTTTAAAATTCCAGTGTTTTTCCAAAGCCTGAACTTTAAATGAAGTTTCAGTTTCAGACTGGTTATTTTTCTGAAGCATACTCATTTGCTCATAAACAATGGGAATCAATTTTTCCAGCCTGTTGTGGGCCGGAACAAAATGATCAACTTCAAACAGATTTTTTGCGGGTTTATTCATATCCAGAACCCTGTCACAATTATCCAATGCAATAATGGGATCATCAATGCTGCTAATAACAGCTTCTCTGGCAAGGGGGATAAGGCTGAGCATCTGATATTTTAATAATCCCCATGAAAATGTCAGGCCACTGATGGTAAAGGATGCAGGCGTTAAGTCAAAAAGCTTAAATTCTCCGGGGCCAAACAGATATAAAAAGTTGGCGATCCAGGGAAATATCATCCCAATCAATATAGTGAATAATTGCTTCTGAAAGATTCCTCTGGCAAATATTAAAGATTGTATTATAATAATGGTTGCTATAAACAAAAAAATATAAGCAAAGATAACGTATCCCCAAAACCCTAATCCTCTTGTATATGCAAGAGCCGGGGCATTTCCGCTCAGGTCCAGCCAGGCAAGTTGCCACATAAGATGGTGGTTGTTATTGGTCAGTACCAGGATAATGGTTAGAATGGGTATCGTACTTAATAGGAAATACCCTGTTTTATTAATCTGCCATTTTTTCCAGACAATGGATATCACAAAACAAAAAAGAAGCATTCCAACCCAGGCAGCTCCAAAATATTCTATTTTAACCCACCATAGCTTTATTGCCTGATTTGGGCTGATAAGTTCCATGCCATAAGCTAGGGACCATATCATGGCAGAAACCATTAAAAGCATTAATAATCTAGCACTTGTGTTTTTCCAGTATGGTGAAAGGTATACTGATATGGAAATAGCAATGAACCCTGAAATAAAGGCAAGTAATCCATATAGTGCTGACCAGTCTGAAAATTCCACAATAAACTCCCTAAGGCAAATAGTAACTTTCAAACTGTATCAAATATAGTAAATAATTTCAGTAATAATTTTATCTGTGTAAAAAGTATCTAAGCCTGTTTTGATTTCATAGAAAGAGAAATTCTTTTTCTTGGGATATCAACCTCAAGAATCGTAACTTGTATTGCCTGCCTGACTTTAACAATTTTATTGGGGTCTTTGACAAATCGGTCTGCCATCTGGCTGATGTGAACAAGTCCATCCTGGTGTACACCAATATCAACAAAAGCGCCAAAAGCAGTAACGTTGGTTACAATACCAGGTACTTTCATACCAGGTATCAGATCTTTTATTTCATGGATTGTATCATCAAAAGAAAAAGCTTCAAATTTTTCTCGAGGATCTCGTCCGGGATTTGAAAGCTCTTTTATGATATCAGTTAACGTTGGAATCCCAATAATATCACTAACGTAGTTATTCAACTTAATTGTTTTAATAACGGGTATATTCATCATTAAGGATTCTATTTCAACCCCTGCATCTGAGGCCATTTTTTTAACTACTTGATAGGACTCAGGATGGATTCCACTTTTGTCCAGAGGGTTTTTTGCATTCATAATCCTTAAAAATCCTGCAGCCTGCTCAAAAGCTTTGGGTCCTAATCTTGGTATTTTTAAAAATTCTTTTTTAGACTTAAATGGGCCATTTTCATTGCGTACCTTTATCAGGTTAGAAGCAATGGTGCTGTTAAATCCTGATACCTGGCAAAGGAGTTCTTTACTTGCTGTATTCACTTCAACTCCAACTTTATTAACACAGGATTTTACAAGGTCATCAAGGGATTTTTTTAATAGTTTCTGGTCTACATCATGTTGATACTGGCCAACACCGATAGATTTTGGGTCCAGTTTAACAAGCTCTGCCAGAGGGTCCATTAGTCTTCTTCCAATGGAAACTGAACCCCTGACGGTGATGTCTTGGTCCGGGAATTCTTCTCTTGCTAATTTAGAAGCGGAATATATGGATGCTCCGCTTTCATCTACCATAATGACATGAATTGATTTATCAAGGTTCAATCCATCAATAAAGGCTTGAGTCTCACGACCTGCTGTACCATTACCAATGGCAATTGCCTCAATTTTGAATGATTTGGCAAGGTTCAGAATAATTTCCTGAGCTTGTTTATTATTATTCTGGTGTGGATAGACAAGGTCATGGTGCAAAAGCTTGCCCTGGGCATCAAGGCAGACGATTTTACATCCGGTTCTGAAGCCAGGATCAATGGCAAGAGTTCTTTTCTGTCCCAAAGGTGCAGAAAGAAGAAGTTCTCTTAAGTTTTCAGAGAAAACATCAATTGCTGTTTCATCTGCTTTTTTCTTTAATTCATTAATATATTCTTTCTCAATGGATTTTGATAAAAGTCTTTTATAACAGTCTTTTATGGCAGATTTTATTTCTATAGCTGATTTGGACTGGTTTTTAAGGTATTTTTCTTCAATTTTATTTAGCGCAATTTCCGGGTCAGGAAGAACATGCACAGAGAGAAAACCTTCATTCTGGCCCCGGAGCATGGCTAATATTCTATGGGAAGGTGTCTTGTTTGCAATTTCTGACCATTCAAAATAATCTTTGAATTTTATACCTTCTTCTTTTTTTCCTTTTTTGATTTTTGATTGGATTTCAGCTTTGTTAATAAATAATTTTCTGATTGTTGATCTTATGGCAACATCTTCATTAATTGTTTCCGCGATAATGTCTTTTGCTCCGGCAAGAGCATCTTCTTTTGTCAGGACCTCTTTTTCAGCTGAAATATATTTTTTGGCCTCAATATTTGGATCAATATCAGACTGTGTAAGAAGAAAACTGGCTAAAGGGCCTAATCCTTTTTCCCCGGCAATTTGTGCTTTTGTTCTTTTTTTTGGTCGATACTTTTCATATACATCTTCAAGCGCTGTCATTGATTTTGCATTTTGAACGTCAGTGAGGAGTTGCTCAGTAAGCAATTCTCGATCTTTTAAAGATTTTAAAATTGTTTCTTTTCTCTGGACAAGGGAATTGAGTTCTTCTGTCCTGTCACGAATTGCTGCAATAAGGACTTCATCCATGGAACCTGTAATTTCTTTTCTATATCTTGCAATAAAAGGAATAGTGGCACCATCATTGAGCAACTGGCTTACAGCGGTAACTTTAGAGCCGGGCAATGACATTTCTGTGCTGATAATATCAGTAATTTTCATGTGTAATTCCTTTTTTATGCAGCCATGAGGTGATTTTATCTATAACAGGTTGGGGTTCTTTTAACCAGTTCAGATGATTGGGAGTGATGTTATTAAAATCATCTTTCGTTAATGTATAAATATCTCTATCACTTGCAGAAAATTTATCCAGCAGGTTTTTAGTGGAAGCATAGGGTGCATACATATCCTTATCAATCACAATTCCTAAAAACCTTGATTTTACATTTTTGCTTGTTGCTTCATAATCAATTTTCTGATTTATGAGTTTGTAGGTGCCGGTTCTGGCATTCCTTGACCAGTCAAGCATGAGGTTTTTCGGCTGATTGCCTCCAAAACCGATTGTTTTTCCAGGAAACCATCCCAGAAATTTAGATATCAAACCAAGAAACTGGGTAGCAAACAACATTTTGATCTTTTCAAAACCGTTCCAGGACTGATACCAAACAAGCCCGCCGGCAATAACAATGGAAGCTGTTGCAAAAGAATTTTCATGACAATTATAAAGGCAGGCCAATTGTCCCCCAATGCTGTGTCCTATAGTTATTATTTCCTTATCTGGATAGTTTTTCTTTAAAAATGTTATAATTTTTTCTAAATCATTGAGAAATTCAACATAACCAAAATTACTTTTAGATATTAACTGTGCCTTCTTTAGTAAGCCTTCGCCTTTTAAGCTTAACAAAACAGCTCCTAAATCAGCCTTGATTACCCCTTTATATAGTTGCTTGTAAAATTTTGCAGGGGTGCCCAGGGCAGGGAGTATAATAACAATAAATTGAGAATCTGAAATATTTGAACTATGAATCGGCAGATGATCCAACATAAAACCTTGAATATTTTCCAAATCTATAACTATCCTTTTTGTATGTACTCTATTTTGAACAGGTTATAATACAGATCCATGTATAACTCAATATATTCAAGATTTGGCAACTCAATAAGAAAAAATTGAGATCTTATTCCATTATATATGTGTAGTTATCAATACTTTGAAAAAGAATGAAGGCCATAAAATTCTCTTGATTTATCACATAAAAAATTACCGATATTATTCTCCCAGGAGATTTTAAAGTTTCTACATGCAGAAGATCGATTTTCATAGATAAGACATTTTACACTATTGCCAACCTGACCTTCCAAAGCAATGCAGCGGGGATTTTTTGTTTCAGTGCCTTGCATAAATCTTGTTGATTCATTCAAATAGGATGTCATCCCAATTGGGACTAAGCCATCAATATTATCAGTTTCAGCGCAGGGAAAAGAAACACGATAAAAGGCGCAGCAAGCACCACATGTTTCGCAGGGGTTAGAACTCATATGATCCTTTTGAAGATTTTAACGATGAAGCCTTTTATGAAAAGGGGACACTCCATATCTGGCAGTAAAATTCTTTAAAAGAAGACAATACCCCTGAATGGAAGCGAGATTATGTTCTCAGCTTTAATGCTAATCTTTATCAAGTGCTATGGCAAGCAAAAATAAGTCCAAAGGTCTTTAAAAAAAGAAAAAAATGATTATATCATTTGATAATAACCAGAGTGATCATTTTCCCGTGAACTTCGGTTTCCTTTTCTCTGTGAATGCAGTGACCGCTTCAAAAAGATCATCAGATGGGATAATGTTTGTGCTTATGGATGCTACATATTTTAACCCGTCATCTACATTTTTACCAATACCGTGATTAAGAACATCTTTTGATGCCTGAACAGCAAGGGGAGAACAGTCTGCAATCTCCATGGCCATTTTTTCGGCACTGGCCATTAAGGCTTCCTGGTCTTCATAAATTTCATTGAGAAGCATTACTTCTTTTGCACGATCAGCCGTAATATTTTTTGCTGTAAAGGCAAGTTCCCTGGTAATACCCTGGCCAACAATATTGGGCAACCTCTGCAAGACACCGACATCAGCTACAAATCCAACTGCTGCTTCTCTTAATGAGAATATGGCATCTTTAGAACCCAGTCTGATATCGCAGGCTGTAATCATATCTAAACCTGCCCCAATACAATGCCCGTGAACGGCCGCAATTACAGGTTTTCTACATTTTTCAATACAGGTAATAGCTTCCTGAAGAAAGTAAATTTTTTGTAGCAACTGTGACTTGACGCCGCCTTTCTGGGCCGAGTCCATTAATTCCGGAATTTCACCTACCATGCTCATCAGATCAATACCCGTACAGAAATCAGGACCATTCCCTGCAACAATAATTACCCGGATATCAGGATCATTGTTTAAGGATTCGAAAACAGCGGGTGCTTCTTGCCATGCCGGAGGATTCATGGCATTTTTTTTGTTCGGCCTGTTCAAGTATACCCAGGCAATTGGTGCCTTTTTTTCAACTAGATAATATTTATATTCACTCATATATATTCCTTTTGATAACAAATAATTGTAATGAACTTCAGTCATCCCGTATTTATCAAAGAAGTTCAGAGTTGTAAACAAACTTTGGTGCAATATAGGACTTTATAATCAATCAACACCATTCACTTATCAAGTGCATTATTAGGTGTTTTGCTTGAAAAATATCCTACTCTCTGATATTGTGGCGCATTATTTTAAATGGATATTTAACACATACACCCGGCCTGTTTTGCAGCACAGAATAGTATGGGTTAAATCATAAGGAATTTTTCAACTGATAAAAGATTATCAACCGTATTATATCAAAAACCTCTGGTATGGTATTTATAGACTATATGTCAAGTATAAACTGGCACCCCAGATGGCATCATTTGGGGAAAACCATTTTATTGTCAAGCCCTGGTATAGTGTATTTTTTGGCGAGCCTATTCACATTGGGGACCATGTCAGCCTTCTGGGTTGTTCTGATAATAAAATCAGGATAACAGTCTGGCCCCAGGGAAAACCTGTTAAAGGAATTGTTATTGGTGATCATGTTTTGATCTCCCCGGGTGTTCGCATTAGCGCTTCCAACTACATTCATATTTCTGACTCCTGTATGCTTGCCAGTAATGTATATATCTCAGATTCTGACTGGCATGAAATTTACAATCGTGCCATTTCATTGCCAAGTAAAACCAGCGTTGTGCTTGAAGAAAATGTTTGGGTGGGGGATAGTGCCATTATCTGTAAAGGGGTTAGAATCGGAAAAAATTCTATCATTGGCGCCGGTGCCGTAGTAACATCTGATATTCCACCAAATGTTATTGCCGCAGGAAATCCTGCCCGGGTCGTCAAACAATTTGATCCTGAAAAAACTATCACTTCCCGGAAAGACTGGTTTTTAAAATATGCTAACCTGGATAAAACGTATTATTATTTTGAAAAGGAACAGCTTAAAAGCAATACGTTATTTGGCTGGCTTCGATCCATTTTTCTCCCCAAGCGTGATACTCAGTTTGACAAAAAAGACTGATACTCACTTTCTGTAAGATATAAATATTCTGGTCTGTCCCATATTCATATCGAAATTTTTCATGTTTTTAACGCAGGTTAGAAATTTATCTTGAAACTCTGAAACGCTTGTCAAAACCTGGTCGGGGCGAGAGGATTTGAACCTCCGACTCCATCGTCCCGAACGATGTACTCTACCAGTCTGAGCTACGCCCCGATCAAGGCTTTTGAAAGATTAAAATTTTTTCATCGTCTAAATTTTTAATTGCATCAATGGTATTCCGTTTAATTTCAGTTGTTATATGCTCATATTGTTTGATTGTCAATTTAATATCTCTAGGACCTGCAATTTCTGGTGCGGCTTTTTGATCTCCGTTTAATATTTATCTGCAAAAGTAATTACCAGTTTTATGCATTTTGCCGCCACTCATTATATAAATTTACGTAATTTTTATTGATTTTGGTTGCAGTTGTTTTCTTTTGGGTGGTCCGTATTTTTCTTCTTCTATTTTAGCACGTGATTTTCTGGCAACAGGTTTGGGTGGTGGAACAGGGGTTATTCCTGGGGATGGTTGATTGCTAATTGGTTCTACTTGCTGATTTAAAGCTATAGTTTCTAAAAGACCACTGATCTTTTCCAATTTTGCAACAATTTCATTTTGTTTCCAGTACCAGGTAAAAAGTTCTCTTAAAACAAACATTACTACAATTGCTAATGTAACCATTATTAATGGTAATATTAGCATAGCTGCTGATAAACCACCAAATGTCATATTTTATTTCCTTTGTATCCCATATTAAGGTCTACTCTTTACCCTCATTCAAAATTTTTGCTTTTATATTCTTCATCAGAAATTGCTCCAGCTTTGTATAATGCTTCTAACTTTTCCATATTTTCTGAATCTACTGTTTGTATTTCTACATTGCCTGTTTCTGTCCCTTCTGTTGATGAAATTATTTCCCCCTGGGGTTTTGTGTCTGCCAGAGTTTCGATGATTACAGAATCAGGTGTGATGATATTTGCCGGCTTCTGTTGTGGTGCTGATGAAAAAAATGTGGTGGTATATTGTAAACCAAATATCAAAAGACACATTATAATCAGGACAAGAACAGGTGTCCGTTTTGGTTTTTTTTGCCCCGGAGTAACTGTCTTGGTGTTTTTTAATGCCTGCTTTAAAGCATCTTTGAGTTTTGAAAAGATAAGTTGATTATCGAAAAAACAGGGGAGCAATAGTGTCCCCATGTTGAGAGTTCATAAATTTTATCAAAATAGATTTCCTTTTATAATAGTTGCCTCTCTGCCAGGCCCTACAGAGACTATTTTAATTTCAACTTCTGAGAGTTCTTCAATCCTTTTTAGATAATTTTTTGTTTTTTCCGGAAGATCATCATAGTTTTTAATTTTTGATGTGTCTTCTTGCCAGCCCGGAAGAGTTTCAAATACGGGTGAACATTGTTCAAGCACTGCAAGGCTTGGTGGAAAATGTTTCAGTGTTTTTCCATTGTATTCATACCCGGTGCAAATTTTAATTTCATCCAGGTCATCTAAAACATCTAATTTTGTTAAAGCAAAGCCGGTTAGGCTGTTTAATCGGGCTGAATTTCTAACCATAACCATATCAAACCAGCCACATCTTCTTTGTCTTCCGGTTGTAGCTCCGAATTCAGCTCCTTTTTTCTGGATACTTTCTCCAATTTTATCAAATAATTCAGTAGGGAAGGGGCCCTGGCCAACTCTTGTTGTGTAAGCTTTTACAATACCCAGTATTTCATGCAGGGCTTTTGGTCCAACGCCGGATCCGCATGCTGCATTGCCTGAAACTGTGCTGGAAGATGTAACAAAGGGGTATGTTCCATGTTCAATATCAAGATGGGTACCTTGAGCACCTTCAAAAAGAATATTTTTATCCTGTTTTATACCTTCATTCAGCACAACAGAGACATCTTCAATATAAGGGAGAAGTCTTTCTTTGATTTCCTTAAACTCTTTAATAACCTGATCCGGGTCTACTGTGTCGGCTTTGTGATAGTTCTCAAGATAAAAGTTTTTTTCCTGTAAAGCTATTTTTACTTTTTTTTCAAAAAGATCCTGTTCAAGAAGGTCGGCAAATCTGATTCCTGTGCGATTGGCTTTGTCTTCATAACAGGGGCCGATTCCTCTACCGGTTGTTCCGATTTTATCTTTCCCTTTTTTAAGCTCTCGGGCATGGTCAATACTCTTGTGGTAAGGCATGATCATGTGAGCCCGGTTGGATACTTTTAACATTTCAGGAGAGACATCAATCCCTTTTTCAGTTAAGTAGTCAATTTCATGTAAAAGAACAAAAGGGTCAACAACAACGCCATTGCCAATAAAGCATTTTTTATTCTGGATAATCCCGGAGGGCACAAGGTGGCTGATTATTTCATTGCCGTCAATTACCATTGTATGGCCTGCATTGTTTCCACCCTGAAATCTGACAACAAAATCAGCGTGCTCACTTAAAAGATCAACAATTTTCCCTTTACCTTCATCACCCCACTGAGTTCCCACAATCACTGTATTTGACACTATTTACTCCTTTTGTTTTTAAAGAAATCTTTTAACATATCTGATGTTTCGTTTTTTAATATTCCACCGCACGTTTCTATATTATGGTTAAGCCTTTTATCTGAGCTGAAGTCATATAAAGAACCAGCACCTCCCCATTTGGGATCATCAGCTCCAAATACAAGTCGTTTTACCCTTGCATGGATAATAGCTGACATGCACATAACACAAGGTTCAATAGTAACATAAATTGTTGTATTTATCAGCCTGTAATTATTTATATTCTGAGCTGCCATGCGCAAGGCCAGAATTTCTGCATGCCCTGTGGGGTCATTAAGCGATATAGCCTGATTATGGCCAGATCCGATCACATTGTGTTTGTCATCTAATATTATTGCTCCAACAGGTACCTCATCAATTAAAAGCGCTTTCTCTGCCTCAGAAATAGCAAGCTTCATATAATCCGCATCAGTTTTCATTTATATACTTATAATAATCTTTTTAAAGAAGGTCAATTGATTTTGGAAACAGCTTTCATGAATTCTTTTTTTGAAATGTTATAATGATTTAAACGGTTTAGTAATTGTTTTGCATTGGCATAGCCAATTCTAAGGGTTTTGCCAAGTTCCTGCCTCCGTTGTGCAGCATCTGTTGTGCCCATTAATCCATTGGAACTCAGATCTTTTAGGGTGAAAATATTGTTGATCGTAGTCTCAATGCATTTTGCTTTTTTAAGGGCGTCAATAATATCTGTGGAATTTGCATTTTCAATACCGATGTTACCTTTTTTTAAAGCCTCAGATTTTGTAAGAAAAGCATTCTTACACCCTTTGATCCTTTTATTAATCCGTGTTCGTATCTGTTCACCAACTGTATCAGGGTCAGTAAAAATAATAACGCCGGTTTTTTTATTTGCCCATTCAATATTCTGGAAAGTTGTTTCTGAGATGCAGAATCCGTGGGTAATAATGATTTCTGCGGTAACTGCTTTTTTTACAGCGCTTTCATCATCTTTGCCTTCAACCACTATGGTCTCTTTTATTTTCAAATCAATCTGCTATTTTAAGAATTTTTGCCATACTCTTTTATAGCACCATATTGGATAAAAAACAGTGAAGAAAAATAGAAAAATATAATGAAATAAAGACTTGCTTCACAAGGCCAGAGAAATTTTGAGATTGCTATGATGGAATCAGAAAAAACAAATAAAGAGGCACCAATGAAAATATGTGGAGAGGTTGTTTTTAAGAAAGCCGCGCTAAGACCCATCACTCCAATAACAACCATGTACGCCACAACAGGAATCATTAAAGAGCCTAAGTGCGGAATCAGGATAAATGATATTACAATCAGGTAGATCAGCACAAATAATGCTTTGATTGCATTTAAAGAAGAATAATGGAATTTACGGATAAACACTAGTGCAAAGAGAACATGCCCGATAAGAAAAGAGCCCAGTCCTTGGACAAAAAAGAGTTCACGATTTATGTCAAGAAAGATATCCCCGGACATGCAGAAAAGGAAACCAAAGCCCATCAGTAAAGAATCGGAACGTTTTTTCAGTAAGAAAAAGCAGCCAAGTGCAGAAAGTAAGGCCGGGACAGCTTTTATCAGATAGCTGAAAGGATAGGGTTTGACTGATATGGATATAAGAAACACAAGGGCAAAAACAATAAAAAAAAGGTTAATTTTATTTTTCATAATTCAATATTGTCCTTTCAGAAGAGATGCGTTTTATAAACTAAAAAGGAGCTTAATTAAAATTGTTTTTTAATCAAGCTCCCAGAATATACATAATAAGTCAAAAGTTTTAAATGATACTATTATAAATTATACATCAGGTTTGGCAGGTAAAGTATAATTTGAGGGAATATCATTAAAATGATAACGCCCAAAATAACGGCTAAGAGGAAAGGGAAAATTCCTTTAAATATAGCTTCCAGGCGGATGTCATCCAAAATGTTTTTTGCAACGCCATACACAACATATACATTTATTCCAACCGGAGGTGTAATTACCCCCATTTCTGTTACCATAACGATAATAACGCCAAACCAGATGGGGTCATATCCCAGTTCCTGAACAACAGGGAAAAAGATTGGAACAGTTAGGGTTACAAATGCAAGGGCATCCATAAAACAACCACCAATAAAATAAATGAATATGATAACCGCCATCACAAGGAAAGGTGCCATGTCAAGACCGCTCACCCAGCCTGCAATTTCAAAGGGGATTCTTGTAACTGCAAGAAATTTACCAAATATAACAGCCCCGGCAATAAGCATGAGCACCATGCATGAAGTTCTTATGGTTTCATATAAGGATTTTACAAAACCCTTCCAGGAGATCTGTTTTCTGACAATAGCGACAAATAGAACTGCACAGGCGCCAATGGCGGCTGCTTCTGTGGGAGTAAACCAGCCAAAAAAGATACCACCAATAACCGTTCCAAAAATTAATAGAGTTTCAAACAAACCGATTAACGCTTTGAGTTTTTCAGACCAGGTGAATTTTTCACCGGGAGGTCCTTGTTCAGGTTTTATTGTGCATATAATGTAAATTGAAAAAATAAAAAGGATAGTTACTAATATTGCCGGGAAAATTCCAGCAACAAAAAGAGCACCAATGGATTGTTCGGTAAGTATGCCATAAATAATAAGAACAACACTGGGTGGCATGATCATGCCTATGCCGCCGCCTGAGGCTACAGAGCCTGTGGAAAGCTCATTATGGTAACCGTACTTTTTCATTTCAGGCAAGCCAACAGTTGCCATTGTAGCTGCTGTGGCAGGGCTTGAGCCACAGACTGCACCAAAAGCTGTACAGGCTGAAACTGTGGCCATGGCGAGCCCGCCTCTAATGTTGCCTAAAAATTTATAACCGGCATCATATAAGCGCCCGCTTATTCCTGAGTTAAAGGCCAATTGACCCATAAGAATAAATAGAGGTATGGTTGTTAGATTATAATCTTCAAAAACTACATAGATACTTCTGGATAATAGTACAAGGCCCGCTTCAGGTGAAACCACAACACCAAAACCAAGAAAACCGACTATTGCCATAACATAGGCAATAGGCATTTTAGTGAGGAACATGGCTATCATTATAGCAATACCGATTAGTCCAATTGCAGTAGGAGTCATTTTTTTAATCTCTTAATTTTAAAATATTAATTATAATGCTTTCAATAATTGTTAATGAGAATATTAACAATCCAAAGCTTACCACATACATAAGAAGGTAAGCCGGGAACCCTAAGTTCATTGAAACTTCTCCTGAATGAAGGGTATCTTGAGCATAAAGATACATTTGCCATGTTGCCAGGCTGAATAAAATCAAAGCCAAAAACTGTGTGACTATTGTGACAACAGTTTGACCTTTTTCCGGCAAAAGGCGAACAAGAATTTCAACTCCTACATGACCATCTATTTTGTGAGTGTAAGGCAAGGCTGCTGCAATTGTAATAATTGCTAAAAAGCCAACAATTTCAACCGAGCCAAAAATTGGAGAGCCAAACTTACGACCAATAACATCCACAAAAGTCAAAAACATCATTGCCGTGAGACTTATTGCACTAATATTTTTTAATAAATTTGAACTTTTATTTAAAACTTTAAGAATAATACGCATAGCCAATCCTGAATACTGAATAAAAGTAAATTAAATATAATGACCGGTCTTGAATATACTGACCGGTCATTATTATGCTAAAATTATTTCATCGCTTTTTTAATGAAATCTATTACTTCCTGACCATCAATACCTTTTGCTTTTACTTTATCTACGTAACCTGTAAAAACTGGTTGGACAGCTTCAACCCATCTTGCAGATTCAGCATCACTTAGGCTTGTAATTTTTCCGCCTTGTTTTTTAAAGAAAGCAAGGCCTACTTCATCACTGGTATCCCATGCTTCACCGTGCTTTACAATAAATTCTTTGTTCAATGCAAGAATGATTTTCTGAGATTTAGGAGAGATTTTGTTCCATTTATCTTTGTTCATCCATACACCAAAACAAGTTGTATATGCAACTGAATAACTTTCAACTAGATTATGAACAACTTCACCAACTTTCCAACCTTTGTTTGTTTCAATTGGGTGAATAGAGCCGTCAACGACACCTTTTTGAAGCATTTGATACGCTTCTCTCATACTTTTTGGTACTGGAATTCCTCCTAGAGCTTTTACAACAAGAGCACTATTACCAGTAGATCTGATTTTTAATCCTTTAAGATCTGCCATGCTGGTTATTGCTGTTTTCCTTGTATGGATAAGTCCTGGCCCATGAGCATGAACAAACATAACTTGTGTATCATTAAATTCTTTTGGATTAAATTTATTAAGTACTGCGTTGGCAACTTTTGTAGCCTGAACACCGCTGGAATACCCCAGAGGAAGGTCGATAGCTTCCATTACAGGAAAACGACCTTTAGTGTAGCCAAGAACAGTCATTCCAATATCAGCCAATCCAGTTACAACAGCATCATAAGTTTGGGGGGCTTTGACAAGGGTTCCGCCAAAGAAATATTTAACTGTAACGTCACCATTAGTGCGCTTTCCAACTTCATTACACCATTCTTCTGCAAGCTTACTCTGGATGTGTGTTGGCGGGAAAAAATTAGCATAGGATAATTCTATAGCGGATGCGGTTTGTGTAAAACCTAAAGTGAATGTGACGCAAACACATGCAGCTAAAAGGCCAAAAAATAGATTTTTTTTCATATACCCTCCTGATTGTTACGCTTGATTTTTAGTTGTAATAATAAATATTATTGTGCGTGAATAGTTCAGCTATATTTACACCTCCTTTCTAATATTTTTTTTAAATAGACCATCTAAAAAGTGTTACAA
>Ga0307988_1000612_pt1 | contig 23961 bp, 14 predicted proteins | sample EllFjometagen183_FD_203166 | JGI IMG/M metagenome (GOLD analysis project Ga0307988, IMG submission 203166) | Marine microbial communities from Ellis Fjord, Antarctic Ocean - #183 | ecosystem: Environmental > Aquatic > Marine > Unclassified | place: Southern Ocean | collected 2014-10-08 | reverse complement strand
TCCCGTAAACCCTGCGTTGCGACGTCTTGGTGAATGGTGTAATATTGCCGGACATTTTCGCAGTTCAACTCACAGTTTGGAGCTCCGCAAAATTGAAGAGACAGTATTGATATATTGCGTCAACGGTAAGGGATGGGTAAAATTAAATAATCGCAAATATCTAGTCAAAAAAGGATCACTGTTTATATGTCCGCCAAACATCCCACACGGCTACGGCTGTAATCCTGATTCCGGCTGGGACATCTGGTGGGTACATTGCGGAGGGGGGGGGCGTGTGACGAAATATTGTAAAGAGGCCGGATTAAGCGAAGATACTCCTGTAATTCATCCGGGGCTCAACGGTAGATTAATATCATGTTTCAGTAAATTGCTTACGAGCTTATCTCAAAAAACAACTAATATTTCGTGGATAGCGGCAGATGCGCTTCATTCGCTACTGCTTGCAATAATCAGTGAAACTATCAATCCCAATATGACAGCAAGCAAAGATCTTATAAGTTTGATTGATATAAATTGTAAAAGCCTGGAAGAGCTCGCCGCTAAATCAGGGTATTCAAAGTATCATTTTTCACGAATATTTAAAGAGCAGACCGGTCAATCTCCGTGGGAGGTAGTGACGGAGCGAAAACTCGAAAGAGCAAAAGAACTTCTACTTGGAACCTTTCTCAACATAAAAGAGATTGCAACAGAGCTTGGCTTTAACCATCCTGATTATTTTGCAAGATTGTTTGCCCGTCATACCGGGGTGACTCCTAAAAAATACCGAGGTAATTTTCAAAAGACATCACAACAGTAACCTAATAGTTTTTATGACTAGGACATTTGACCATAGGTCTCGACCTTTGAAAAACTGGCGTTTAAACCTTTTTAAAAGTTCCATAAAACACGATATTTTATCAAAATATCCACATTCCTAAAATTGCATCGCTGAAAAAACATGCAAAAAGTCGTTCATAAAAATTTTAGAATGAAGAGTATACAAAAATAAAATAATTTTACTATAGAAAAAGCCTCAAAAAGATCTCTTTGTGAGTTGTTTTTGTTGTTGCGCAGTATAATTTAAAATATAGAAAACCATAACCGCATAAGGAAATTTTATTATGCCATGTATTGATATGCCACTTAAAGAATTGAAAGATTATCAAGGAGTTAGTCCTTGTCCTGTTGATTTTGATGATTTTTGGGATAAAGGTTTGGAAGAAATGCGTCAAATCGATCCTCAAATTGAATTAGTTCCGTCAGAATTTAAGGTTGACTTTGCTGAATGTTTCAATATGTATTTTACTGGTGTCGACGGCGCGAGAGTTCATGCGAAACTGGCTCGTCCTAAAAATATTACTTCTCCACAGCCAGCAATACTGCAATTTCATGGTTATGCAGGTGACTGCGGCGACTGGCAAAGCAAACTTGCTTATGCGGCGGAAGGTTATACTGTAGCGGCATTAGATTGTCGCGGGCAAGCCGGATTCTCAGAAGATGTTGGTGGAGTAAAAGGCTCGACTTTAAAAGGTCATTTTATTCGTGGACTGGAAAATGCATTGGATGGATATCCTGCAAAATTATTATTCAGAAGCATCTTTCTTGATACAGCGCAGATGGCGAAAATTGTCATGAAAATGCCTGAAGTCGATGAAAAACGTGTTGGTGCAACGGGTGGCAGTCAAGGTGGCGGTTTAACATTAGCTTGTGCATCGCTGGTTCCTGAAATCAAACTAGTAGCTCCTAGCTTTCCATTTTTAACAGATTATCGTCGTGTTTGGGAAATGGATTTGGATGTAGGTGCTTATGAAGAATTACGAACTTTCTTCCGTAAATTCGACCCGCAACATAAACGTGAAGACGAGATTTTTGAAATGCTTGGTTATATCGACATTCAAAACCTGACAAAACGCATTGGCGGTGAAGTCATGCTGGCAGTTGGTTTAATCGATACAATATGTCCACCGTCTACGCAGTTTGCGGCTTATAATAAAATTAAATCTATGAAATCTTTAGAGATATATCCAGACTTTGGGCATGAAGGATTACCGGGACAGCAAGATAAAGTTTTTCAGTTCATGAGAAATCTCTAGCCGTCGGTCTCGTTTTCTTTTTTGCGACTACTTGCTTGCTGGAAATTATATATAAATTTACAGTAGAACAGACCTGAAAATGAAAAATTTGGGGTAACGAAAAGTGCGCAAGCGTACACTCAAAGTTACTCGCAAATAGTTAATTCTTAGCAGTTATGGGATGATAGTGAAAATTATTATTTATTACCTTCAGCTTTTTCAATACGCTTATTGATTAAATATTTTCCTGGAGATTTGATTTATATAATTTCTCTTTACCCTTGTTGAAAAGAAACTTTTATTACGATCATGTCCCGTATGGTTACACGAAAAAACATATAAATTAAACAGTATTCTAAAGTAGCTGTGTTGATTGGCTGTTGATCACACAAAGATATGTTTTTTGGGTAGGTGTCCGTACTAACTTGGCGGCAAGCGGCGCTAAAGTAGTTTACGACTGCCTTTTTGAAAAGAACAACACTTTTGCAATAATCCATAAAGATTAGTTGCGAATAATAGTATGAATATTATGCGATAACCATTGATGGGAATCAGGATTACCTAAACCTATTACCCAGTTGATATATTTTTGATTCTGCATAGGAGAGATTCCGACGAGCAATTCATGTTCTCCAGACTCCAGTTCAATATCTTTATATTGGTTAACTGGACAACGGTGGAAACTTGGAGCCATACGCCCTCCTTCACGACCAAATGCGTATTCTCCATCAACCCACACTCGACTGTTTGCAGCTGTGTTGAACAGTGCTCTGACAGTTTGCTTATCTTTTAGATTGAATGAGAAGCGCATCATATAAAGACTATCTGGAGGGATTTGATTACTGTCAATACTTCCAAGTGTACCAGAAAATTTAAAAATCTTAGTTTTAGCAGGCATTGCCGGTGCAAATTTTCCTTCATCCTGAGGAAACCATGGACTAAAAATTCCACATTCCGCTTTTACGCCATACTTTGACAGATCAACTTGTGGAGTTTCTTTTTCTTTACGAAGACTAACTTTGTTTCGTAAATCAATTATCATATCCGTGAAGTCGTCAAGAGTGTCAGGAGGATGTATTCCAGTAATGCCATCATTAATAACTAATTTACGTCCGATTGGCTTTAACCACTTTTCGTCAATACAATCAGGATCGATGATACCAAGAATGGCTCCGACAGTGGCAGTAGTACAATCAGCATCACGCCCACAATTGACCGATAGACAAATTGTTTTGCTAAAATCTCCTTTGCCCAATAGTAAAGACATTACCGCAAACGGCATATTCATTACCGCATCAGTGAAATTTTCATTGCCCCATTTATCAAGTATTTGCTGACGTATTGCCAGCCAATCAGTAGATTCAGAACACCATTTAACAGTATCTTTAATTGCTAATGATAAACGGTTTTCTGCTGGAATTACAGATAAACCGACATCAAGCAATTTATTTATGTCACTTTCAACAAATGCAGCGCTTTCTAATGCCGCCAGAAATTGTTCAGCATAAATGCCATCCCCTGAGTGATCAACACAAGCATCTTCATAAGCATATTTGGCCGCAAGTTCTGGTTCGCCCGGAGCAAGACAAGCCCATATTTCACTTCTGATTGCTGCTCCCAAACCATCTGTGAACCAATTGTCATAGCTACCAGAATACGGCGCGGGAATGCCGTTACGGAGATTTCTGATAGCGACGCCGTATTCATCCCACGGGAAATCAACATGTTTCAACCAAGCGTCGGCGAACACATCCCGATCAATAACAGGCTGTTCCATATCATTAAGGGCGCATGCCCAAAGAACCTGTAAATCCAGATCATCATTTGGTATCATATCAGTTGGAACAGGATTGTAATAATCAAAATTCAAAGGACCATCACACCCCTCGTAAGGTTGTCCTAAAGTTCCTCCCACTGCCTTGCCAAGCCAGCAGCCCATTACTTTTTTACGATAATTTGGTATATTCATATTTCTTCATCAATCCATTGTTATTACTATTTTCAGAGAATCTTCTGGTTGTTCAAAACGTTTTTTGAATGCTTCGTTAATATTATCTAATGGTAACACATCGGAAACGATTTTTGTCAGATCTATTTTATTGTCTTTTATGAATTTGAGGTTTTCCGTGTATTCAGTCGGTGTGAAATAGAATGACCAAACCAGTGTGCGTTCGTACCATTCCTGAAGTTCGTATTGACCTTCGAGTCCGACAAATGTACAGATTGAAGCACCTTCTTTAGTGCTTTTAAAAATATCTTCCGTGGCTTTCGGATGGCGCACGTAAGTATATGCCTTATCTGCTCCAAGACCATTACACAGTTCTTTAATTTTTTCTACCGCATCATCTTTGAGCGGATTAATAGTATAACTTGCTCCGAGTTCATGTGCTTTTTGCAAACGCTCTTCAACCGTATCTAGTCCAATGATAGTTTTTACGCCAAGCGCTTTCAGAAACATTACTTGCAACAGTCCAAGCGGACCAAGACCCCAAACACATACTTTATCACTTTTTTCAGGTGTCAAACGACGCAGTCCACGAAGTGGTACACCGATCGCGTCAGAAAGTAATGAGGCTGTAATAAAATCTACATCATCTGGACATGGAAAAAGCAGAGCTTCTTTGAATGTAGAATATTCTTGAAAACCGCCTTCGATAAAATCTTTTGACTGGCAGTTTGTAGGAACTCCAGCTTTGCAATAAGCACACTCTCCGCAACCTAAAATTGCGTAGCAGACTACTTTATCGCCGACTTTATATTTATTTGCGCCTTCGCCGCAGGCTTCGACAATACCAGCTGATTCGTGACCATGAATCGCTTCGCCCTCACTGGCTTCATTGTTCCACCAGGTGTCTGAACCACAAATCGAACAAGTTTTTATTTGTACCAGATATTCACCGGCTTTCGGGCTTGGTTTTGTTGTTTCTTTGATTGTTATTTCTTTTAGTCCTGTATGAAATGCTGTTTTCATGATAATTAAATTCCTTTTTCTAGTTTATAAATTTTTTCGATAAGTTCAATATCTTTTTTTGCTTCTTCTAAATCAGATATGACATCACCAGATTTGACTTGCGATATAAATGCTTCAGCCTGCAGGCGGAACGCCCATTGACGATTGTCTTCAAGTATTAAGTTTTGATGCAAAGCTCCGTCTTCGCTATAAACTTCTACCTGTGCGGAAGTCTGCATATCTAATGGCGGTGGTGTCTTGATAACTATGCTGGCTTTTTCATAGTAAAGCTCGGTGACCTCATCCCAGCGGTGCATTGCAAAGTTTACACAAAATTCCATTACTCCCGGAACTCCGTCAAAAGAAAAATCAACAAGACGTACTCCGCCAAGGCTTTTAGCTCCAGTCACTTCAGGAGTTATTCCTGTCAGGTGACGAAGAAGGTTTACTGAATGACAACCCGTGTCAAGCAGTCCAAAAAATGGATTTTCAAATGAATAGAAGTTTTCGTCTCTGGTAATGTCCAGCCATTCAGGACCTAGATCAAGAACTGACGGGATAAATGGCGGTACTTCCGAAGAAGATACTGGTTTAACCAGATCGCCAATCGCAGCATCCCAGTGACTGCCGATAAATGAATGTGTTCTGACGAACAATAATTTGCCCCAATCACTTTCATTTTGTATTTTTTTCAGTCCTGCAATATTAGCTTCATGTTGTTTCATATAACCTAATATTACATTTTTTCCTGCTTGTTTAGCTACTTGCTGTAATTCTCTTACAGATTCAGCACACATTGCTGCTGGTTTTTCCGTAAATACATGTTTCCCGGCAGTAAGTGCCGCTTTAATATTATCCAAATGGCAATGGACTGGAGTAAGCACATAAACCGCATCAAGATCAAGTTTGAGTAGCTCTTCAACTGAAGTCAAACAATCCTTGATTCCTAATTTTTTGCCAAGTTCATTTACAAGCTCTTTGCGAAAATCACATAAAGCGACTATTTTCGCATCTTCGACCGATTGTAAACATGGAATATGCGCCATCTGCGCCATGTTTCCACATCCAATAATTCCAATTTTCACTTTAGTCATTTTAATAATTTCCTTGCTTAAACTAGTTTATGATTATATTAAAAAAAACTGGCGGTTAAGCCAGACTTATCCTGAATTTCTACAATACATTTTGGTCTGCAAATTGACAGCCGCCGGTTTAGAATTAATTGTATCAAGAAGTAATCTAAATGCCGCACGTCCCTGTTCAAAGGGCAAATAATCAAAAGTAGTCAATGCTGGAGTCAGTGAACGTCCTGCGGGAATATTATCTGCTCCAACCACCGCAATCTGTTCAGGTACTGAAATACCAGCTTCTTTTAAAGCCATGATGATTCCAATAGCCATTTCATCATTGGCAGAAACTATCCCGTCAATGTTTTCCAGTTTGTTGTTGAGCAAATACTTTTTTGTCAAATCATAAGCGCGTATTTGACAAAAATCTCCACAGATAAAATTGTCTTGGGGAAAAATGATCCCATTATCCTCCAAAGCTTTGCGGAAGCCAATATATCGTTGAGTACCAGGATAACTTTCACTGTTCCCGCCAAAATATAAAAATTTTCTTCTCCCTTGCCTCAGCAGATATTCGGTAAGATTGTAACTGGCTCTAGCGTTATCAATATTTACAGTAGGAATAGAGAGAGATGGTTCAATACTGACACCAACTACTTTGCGCTTTTCTTTAGCAAACATCTTTAACCAGCGTTGCGGCATTATAAAGCCGTAATAAATTAATCCATCAATCTCCCTAGTTCTAAACCAGTCGAATACCTTAGCATCATCCATGTCAGGCCTGAATAATTGTACAGAAAAGCGATATCCAGCTTTGTCTGCGGCAGCGGCAATGCCGCCAACGATCATTGACGTATTGTATTCTTCAAATGGTGATAAATGTCCAATGTTAGCAGATTCGTCTATAACTATCCCTATATTATTAACGGAAGCACTATTCATACGTTGAGCATGAATATTAGGTTGATAGTTAATTTTACTGCAATAATCAACAATTTTGCGTTCTAAGTCCAAGCTAAGTCCGGTCTTTCTACCTTTGCCACTCAAAGCTAAAGATACTGCAGCTTTACTAACTCCAAGCTCTTCCGCAACCGTAGCCAGTGAATGTTTCTTGTTCATTATTGTCTTTTACCTTATTTATTTTGTTCTATAGTGCTTTATAAACTAGTTTATATCAGATATTATAAAATGTCAAGTCCTAAATAATCTTTTTTGGAGTTTTTTTAGTTTCTATAAATACAATAAAATATTCCACATGAGCATCAGACAAGGATTGCACAAAGATAAATATAATTTACTGAATAAACTAGATATGCAAGTTATAGTTTTCACGATTAGGGCATATGACCGGTAGGTCTTAGTACCTTGATAAACTGACGTTTCAATTTTTTATGAAAGTTCGACAAATGTGATATTTTATCAAAATATCCATACCAACAAAATAGCATTACCTAAAAAAAACATGGCAGAAGTAGTTTGTAGAAAAGTTGCTATGTTAAAGGAAGTTGGCAGATTCCTCGGGAGATAATATATTGTAATTGACGAGGTTTATTCGTCAGCAATATTAACTTTAACCGGAGGTAAGCAGCTATGAAAGCAGTAAACGCTGAATTATTCGCAGGTCAAGAAGTATTCGTTGGTATGGATGTTCACAAAAACAGCTGGACAGTAACAGAACTCTATGGGGGCAACGTGACTAAAACCTATAGTATGAAACCTGATCCTCTGGAATTATCAAAACATTTAAACCGGGAATACCCTGGCGCTAAATTTAAAAGTGTTTATGAAGCTGGCTTCATCGTGAACTGATTAAGCTGGGTATTAAAAACACCGTAGTCAATCCGGCGGATATTCCAACCAGTAATAAGGAAAAACTCTATAAGAATGATGTGCGTGATAGTAAAAAACTTGCTAGAGAATTATCCAATGGAAGTCTTCATCCGATTTATATACCTAGTAAAGAGCAGTTAAAGTTACGTGACCTTGTTCGCCTTGAAACTCAAATAGTTAACAACACTACTCGCTGGAAAAACCGTATTAAAAGTTACTTGAATTTAAGTGGGGCAAAATTAACAAGCCGGTCAGTTACCGTCTTAAAGTATATGCGTAAAAATGCAAAGACTGACAATAATATAACTTTCTACTTTCTTCTTGATGGATTCTTGACAGAACAGGAACGCAGGCTTGCAGTAGTTAAAGAACAAAAACGTTTAATTCATAAACTTGGGAAAGATAAATTATTAAATTGTCTAATGTCTATTCCAGGCATAGGAATCAGAATCTCGACTCTTTTAATAGCTGAAATATGGGATATGAATCGTTTTAAAAACAAAGATAATCTATGCGCATATATTGGTTTTTCTCCACGCTTATTTGGTAGCGGAGATAAGGAACGAATGAAAGGAAGCGGCAACAGAAAGCATAAACAATTGCAAAGTAAACTCATTGAAGCTGCTTGGCGAACAATAGGAGTAGATGTTGAATTGAGAGCTGTATATTGTCAGTTCACGAGCAGAGGATCAGCACAAAGGGCAATCTCGGTTGTCGCTAAAAAACTTTTATTACGAATTCGTTCCGTGTGGTTACACGAAAAAATATATAAATTAAACAGTATTCAAAAGTAGCTGTGTTGATTGGCTGTTGATCACACAAAGATATGTTTGGGTAGGTCGTCCGTAATAACTTGCCGATAAGCGGTGCTAGAAAAGTTTACGACTGCCTTTTTGAAAAGAACAGCAATCTTGCAATAATCATAAAGATTAGTTGCGAATAACAGTATGAATATTTTGATGCGATCAGCGAAAACAAACAGAGTTTTAAACCCGCACCTTATATGACGGGAGGCTATCTTTATTGTCTCTTGAATTAAAGATATAAAGCAAAAAAAGGAAGAAGTTTTAAGGATCAAGTAAGAAGATATCAAAAAAAACGTTCTCGGGGACTTGTACTTTACATAACGGTTAGTACTTTTGGCTATTTATCCTCAAATACCTTGAGCTTTCAGCTCCCCCGATGTTTCTTGAGGCGGAGCAAACTGCTGGATTTTATTGATTTTTCTGATATTGAAGAAATAATTTATTAATGGCTTAAACATTTTAATGACAAAAAAACTCCCAGTATATAGGCAGTTGATATTTTGATAAAAGCCTCCCCTCAAAAATTTACGGGGGAGCTGAAAGCTCTTACCGAAAACACGTTTTTGAAATAACTGTATTTCCATATTTGCGATTACAGTTTAAAAATCTCATTAAACAGTTATTACATATACGAATTTTGTTTCTATAAATCAGTTTCCTGGTTATGGCTGTTAATATCAGAATGCTCGGGATCAATAGAAAGCAGTAAATGAACGCGATGTCTGGGCTCGAATGATCATATTTTCTATGTGACCCCAACCAGTGATTAAATAGTTTTTGTATAATAGCGCCTACTGTAGTTGCTGAATTATATAAAATCAAGAAAATTATTGAAAATTCCAGATGCATAACAATCAAAGTGTTTTAATAATTTGAGTAATATTCCGAAATGAGGACCTTATAAACGTGAATGGGGACCTTATGAATTTGTTATCTTTAAGGCCAAGTTATGCCTATGATTACAATATTTTAAAATAATGAGTACCTTATCACTATAATTATAGAATCTTTTATTTATAAGTATGAAACTATTTTGAGCTTAAAGGATGCGTATTCTATGGGGACCTTATGGGGACTCTATTTTGATTTTTTTATTAAATACTATTGACTACTAAAGAGGATTTTTGAGGGAAAAATGGTAGCGGGGGCAGGAATCGAACCTGCGACCTTCAGGTTATGAGCCTAACGAAATAAGCACAAAAAATACACTTTGGTCATAAATTGGGTATGAATGTTGATTTAGTGTGCTATATTAATGCACGTGGAAAGACATAATTGCTAATTTAAGGACATTATCATGAAAAACAGAATCAAAGGCTCGGGCTCAGTTTTCAAAAGAGGTAGAACATTTTATCTGCAATACATGTTGAATGGGAAGTACAAAAAGGTTTCTTTACAATGTACAGATAAAAAGACGGCAGACAAAAAGGCAAAAGAAATATTATTTCCTCTACAAGCTGCTAATACAAAAGAAAAAATAGCCATTCATATTGCAGAAGCTCGCAATATTATCAAGAAAGGAAAAGCATCGTTAGAAAATGCTTGGGCACTTTATCTGAAAAATCCCGGACGCCCTGATTCTAGTAGCGGAACTTTAAAAAATTACGAAGGGCAATGGTATCGATTCAAAAACTGGTTATCAAAAACGCACCCAAATATTTCAACCCTAAGTGAAATTGATGATGATATTGCTTTGGAATATGCCGATGATTTATGGAGTAGCGGTATTTCCGCAAAAACATACAACAATCATATTAAAGCTTTAATGCTGATTTTTAGGATATTATCTTCTGTTGCGGATTTGGACCGCAACCCCTGGCTTTGCATATCTAGAAAAATTGAAACCAAACAATCAAGGAAAGAATTTACCGAGGAAGATGTTCTGAAAATTCTAGATAGCTTGAATAAACCAGAACTACATTTACTTCATAAAGAAGAAATGACCGTGCTTTTTCATCTTGGCGCATGGACAGGCTTAAGATTTATTGATTGCGTTTTAATGAAATGGGAAAATATTGATTTTGCAAGAAACCTGATAACGTGTAAACCTCAAAAAACAGCACGCAAGACAAATAGAAGAGTCACAGTCCCTATGCACCCAGTGCTTCGGCAATTCTTTGACAAAGCTCTTGAATGGAAAGGAAATGAATATGTTTTGCCGAAAGTTGCAAAAAGATATACAGAGAATTCTGATTGTGTCAATAAAGACGTGATAAGAGTGTTTGAATTCAATGGCTTTGAAACAACCAAAGAAATTAAAGGCGTACAGCGGAAACGAAAAGCCAATATTTATGGATTCCATTCATTCCGGCATTCATTCGTGTCGTTTTGCGCCAAAGCAGGTGTTCCATTGCCGGTAGTTCAAGCGATTGTTGGACACGGCAATCCCGCAATCACCAGGCATTACATCCACATTGGCGAAGAATCTGTCAAACAAGCAATTAACGCGCTACCGCAAGGGAATCTGCTTTCTGAATCGAAAAAAACTGCAGAGGAAAAGAATAAAGAAATTAGCACTTTACTCAATTCAAAAACTCAGTTGACTGAAACTGAAATAAAAATATTAAAGATACTCCAATAATTTTCAATATTTTCACATTTCGTTGTCGAGGCAAACCTAAACACAGAAATTGCCTTGATTAAAAAGGTTTTTTAAAGCTGTTCGTTGACATCGTAGCTCAAATGCAGTGTGCGCCTTAGTTGAAAAATAAGTATTTGGTGAAATTAAAATAAAAGAATCTGGTTCAAGAACAGTTTTATTTTGCTTATGAAATATTTCTCCACCAAGAGTTACACCCCAGTAAAAACGCCAATATGGTGCTGAGACATTACTGAAATTCCAGAATGAACAATTAGTTTCATAGTCACAGCGGTAAATTTTTATTTCAGGTTGAAGATAATGTCCCATATTGACCATCATGTTAGAAATTTATATATTTATATGTGATAATATCCATTTGTTTTTTAGATATTCAAGAGTATAGTCAGAAATATACTAAAAATTAAAGGTCTTATATTATGTCAAAATATCTTGTTAATAAATTTGCAGGAAGTCCGTACAGACACGGAAAATGGATTGCTCCAAAAGGCAGTAAAAATATTCAGAATTTTTATTTTAGAGCAAGAACTCAATTTAAATTGTCAGAAATTATGGAAGATTCAGTACTGCACATTTGTGCCGAATCGTATTATCTTTTGTATGTAAACGGAGTTGAAGTCGGTCGCGGTCCGGCAAGAGGAACCCATACACATAATTACTGCGATTCATATAAAATCACGTCCCTGCTCAAGTCGGGAAACAATGTAATTGCAGTACTTGTACAATGCATGAATTATGAGACTTTTGTCGCTGCTCCGGCTCAACCTGCTGTTATAGTAGAGCTTAATGACATAGTTGCTTCTAATGCGACTTGGAAAGTTAGTATTGCAAACGATTGGCGAAGAGATGTAGAATCTTATTCTGTCCAGGCTGGACATAGCGAATGGCATGATTTACGACTGGAGCCGACAGGCTGGACTACTTGCAAAGATTTAGTAACTTGGGAAACCGCTTGGGAAATCCCGAAGTCCAGTAAGATTTATGCTAAAAAAATATTGCCGAGAGATATACCGGCACTTAGCGAGAAAACTATTTATCCGGTGGATACTCCAGTAGTTGCCAGCGTTCCAGATGTGGTGGATATTGGTGATATTGAAATATACAAAATCATGAAAGAGGAAGTTCATAGAAGTCCTCGGAAAAAGCAAGTAACTTTGTTGACAGGTCAAGATGCCGTTGCTCGAATAGAACCGATAGATGATAACTCCGGTATTACTATGATATTTGATTTTGGTTCTGAAATTGCTGGGCGTTTTGAAATGGATATAACAGCTCCTGAAGGATGTGTTATTGATATTTGTCATAATGAAAGTATTAAGGATGATCGCTTGGCGGTAAAACACACTAATAAAAAATATCATTTTACAGATAGATATATTTTGCGTGAAGGACGGCAAAAAATTGGCAATTCAATATATGAACGTGGTTTTAAGATGGTGCAAATTGTTTGCCGTAATTTTACAGCTCCTATTGAAATTCATCGAGTGAAAGCTATTGACACCAGATATCCATTTGTTCGACGTGCTTCTTTTAATTGCGACGACTTGTTGATTAACCGGATTTGGGACGCGTGTTGTGAAACCCTTGAATCCTGCACAACAGATGTATTTACCGATTGTCCATGGCGTGAACGATCTTTCTGGGTGAATGATTTGATTGTCGAAAATATGACTTCGCTACAGGCCTTTGGGGTGTCTGAAGTACATCGTCGGGCATTTCGACTGGCATTTTCAGACGCGCGGGAAGGAGGAATTATTCCGGGTGTATGTCCCTGCCCTGAAGATGGAGATCGTTTCGTTTTAGTTCCTACTAATTTATTCATTATTTTCATGCTGAAAGATTATCTCATGTATAGCAACGATAAAGAATTGATAAAGGAATTAATGCCCAATCTTATTTTGATTTTGGAGACTTTCAGCAAATGGGAAGATGAGCGCGGTTTTATTTTACCATCTGAAAAATACTGGAATTTCTTTGATTGGTCATTTGAATTGAATGGAGTCTCGATGAATGGGAAATTAACTTCACTGCTTAGTTATCTTTATGTTAGCGCAATGAAAAGCATTATCGAATTAGCCAAAAGTTCTGATTTGAAAATTGATTGTGCTAAATACCACACAAAAATAGAAAAAACTTCCAGTAGTTTGGAAAAATATTTTTTCAAAGAAGCTGAAAACCGTTTAGCTGACTGGGTGGATGAAGATGGACATTCCGCTCATTCAAGCCAGTTAGCGCATGCCTTCGCTTTGTTGAGTGGAGAATACAGCGAGGCTAATCGCAAGTACCTTGAAGCCGCACTGACTGATAAAAATCTGTTAATGCCGGAATTGTATTTACATTATTTTATTTTCCATGCGATGAAGCTTTGTGGAAAAGAACCGGAAGCACTTGAGCGAATTCGAAAGTACTGGGGAGATATTATAAAAACAGGTTCTCCAACCATTTGGGAAGCTGGAATCCACGCACGAGGCAAGGCTGCTTTTGGAGGAGATGGTAGTTTATGTCATGGTTTTGCCACTGCTCCAATCGACTTTTTTCAGACCGTAATTCTGGGAATAAAACCGCTGACTCCCGGTTTTGATACCTTTAAAGTTGCGCCTGAAGTTTTAGATTTAAACTTTGCAGAAGGTAGAGTCCCTACGCCACATGGCAATATTTTTATTGCGTGGAAGCGTAAAAGCGATCACCTTGCAGTTAAATTACAAGTTCCTGAAGGAATTGTTGCTAAAACGCTAAATGGTAATGACTATGCTGCTGGTAAACACAATTTCAAACTAAACATATAAGGAGAAATGAAAATGCGTAAGTATTCAGCTATTCTTGGAAACCTCGGAAACACATGTGATCGTTTTTGCGGAAGTTACAAAGAAAATCCGTCTTCGATCGAAATGCTTAAACAAGCTGGAAAACTTGATGGTATTTCCGGCATTGAACTTGTTGGAACCTGGGACATTCGCCCGGACAACGTACAGGAAATGAAAACTGCCTTGGATAATCTTAATTTTAAATGCGTTTCAATTATTCCTGATTTATTCGCGGATAAAATTTGGAGATTCGGCAGTATTTCAGCCAAAGATTCAGAAGTTCGCCAAAAAGCGATGGAATATTTGCGGACAATATGCGGTGTCGCCGAAAAAATGGACTGTGATATAATTAATCTCTGGCCGGGTCAAGATGGTTATGATTATTTGTTTCAAGGAAATTATCTCGATGAACGTAACTGGCTTGTCGAAAATATTGCTAAATTAGCCGGAGAATTTCCACATTTAAAATTTGCGCTGGAATACAAACCTAAAGAACCGCGAACACATTCATATATGGCTCGAATGGCGGACACTCTGCTGGTCTGCTTACAGACGGGCATGGATAATGTGGGAGTTACTATTGATACAGGTCATGCCTTTATGGCTGGCGAAAACGTTTCTGAATCTATTATTTTAGCCAAACAAGCTGGTAACAAATTATTTCACATGCATTTTAATGATAACTATAAGGCTTGGGATGATGATATGATTGCCGGGTCGATTCACTCTCTGGAGTATATCGAAATGTTATATTGGCTGGATAAATACGGTTATGACGGCTGGTTGTCAATGGATCAATACCCATATCGTGAAGACGCTGTTGGAGCAATTTCTGAAAGTATTAACTGGCTGAAAGCATTCGACAAAATCATGGTCACTAATAGAGATAAAATTACTGATACAATCGCTGAAGGTGACGCTGTAAAAACTTCTGCGCTTATGCGTTCAATCCTGATAGGATAAGGCAATGAGTATTTTAAAACTACAGATAATCGAAGTAACTTTGCCAAACAAGCACACGGATGGCAAAGTTGCTAAAAAAACTGCTGAAAAAACTCGTTAGAGTCTACGGTCAGAAAAAAGGTCGTATATTCATTGGCGATGCCGGATACGATAGCCGTGAACTATACGATTTTCTTGTCAAACAACTCAAGAGCGAAGCTTTTATCCCATTAAGAAAACGTAACCAGCAACCGGGAAAAATACTTGGGCCTCATGGTTTACCACTATGTCAGGCAGGACTTGAAATGAAATTCAGAGGTATTGCCCACGAATCCAAAAGCACCCGTAAATTATTCCGTTGTCCAATTATTGCTGGAACCAGGATAGAAAAAGCTAAGCTTCCGAAGCAATGTTCAATTAATCATGAACGCTTCTCTCAAGGGAAATGTTTCGGATGTACTGCTTACATCGATATAACTGATGATTGCAGAAAACAAGTGCCACGTGAATCAAAGCGTTACAGAGACACCTGTAAGAAACGAACTGAGGTTGAACGATATTTTTCACGTCTTGGCCCCCGAGAGATCGAAGAAGTTGCGCAATACAAATATCATTCAATACGTAACCACATGACTTTAGCTCATCTAAGTTTGAGTCTGACTGCCTTAGCATCAGCACTTATCCTGAAACGCCCTGATAGAATCAGGAGCTACAAGACCTATGCTGATGCAGCTTAGTTCTCATAAAAAGTAAAAATTGTCAAACAACTCGCACTTTTACAAGTGCAGGGCTTTTTGTGCCCAAATTTTCAATATTTCAATACAACCTCCAGTTCCAAAGAATTTTTTATTAACTTCTGCTGTTCATCATTCCTTGTCTGATATTTGATATGCAATTTTTTCCTATTTCGCAATTCTCTGGGTTTAAAGAAAAAATCCATATTTGTCACATTATTGCTCCGAAACTTAACCAGTTGTAATTTAGCTTGCATATTGCACCGATTCTTTTTGAAAAAAATTTACAATGTGCTGAGGACGCTTTTGGATGCTACGCATATGAGCATTAACATTTTTTTCCAGTTCCCCTTTCCGTTTCGATTCTAGCTTTTTACTCAGACCGCTTTTAAAATCACTGTTCATTAATTCATCAGAATTCAAATCCGGGCTATAACTTGGAAGATAAAACACCTTGATAAAAGTTCCATTCCCCGTTACAACCGCAAAAATAACGAAAGCGCAACGCGCCAGTAGGTATCTGCCGCGTTATTTTAATGAGGATACACAAAAATATTTGAGCTTGAAAAATTTATTTTTTATTTTTTATCGCTGATTTTTACTTTTTAAACATTGACAAAACAGGTGAATGAAAATATAATATATGAAATCATTACATAAAAACAGGAAAATATACACATGGCGTGTTTACAATCAATGCCCTCGGGGTCTTTTTCAATCGGCTGTAATTATTGGGCATCTCATTCTGGAATAGAAATGTGGTCTGATTGGCAGCCTGAAATTATTGAAAGAGATTTTATGCAACTTTCGGAAAACAGTCTCAACGTTTTGCGTATTTTCCCATTATGGCCGGAGTTTCAGCCACTGCATTGTTTTTGGCAAGCGCAAACTCCGATAATTAGCTTTGCCGACCGTAGTTTAGGGCATTCAAAGGCTGACCGCGCCGGTGTCTCCACTGCTGCGATAGATAAATTTAAAATTCTTGCCGACCTTGCTGAAAAATATGACATCAAGCTGATTGTAGGGCTTCTAACTGGCTGGATGAGTGGACGCTTGTTTGTGCCTCCGGCATTTGAAGGTTGTAATGCATTGACCGATCCGGAAGTTATTAAATGGGAAAAACGCTTTGTCAGTTATTTTGTGGAAGCTTTTAAGAATCATCCGGCATTGTTAGCCTGGGATTTGGGTAACGAGTGCAATTGTATGGGGCAGACCAAATCTCCAGATCAGTCTTGGAACTGGACCAATACGATTGCTTCAGCTATTCGGCTTGCGGATGATTCACATCCGGTAATTTCAGGAATGCATAGTTTGCAATGTGAATCTGGAAATTGGACTATCTTTGACCAGAGTGAATTAACCGACATTCTCACGACGCATCCATATCCGCGTTTTACACCCAAGTGTGATCAGGAGCAAGTAAACACCATTCGCAATGGTTTACATGCGACTGCCGAATCTCTTTTTAATAGCGACATTGGCGGAGTTCCGTGTTTTCCTGAAGAACTTGGCACACTCGGTCCGTGCATTTGTAATGAACAAGTTACAGCAGAGTATTTGCGAACAACTCTTTATTCCAGTTGGGCTCATGATTGCCGAGCGTTGCTTTGGTGGTGTGCGTATGATCAGGATCATTTAAATTTCCCCCCTTATGAATGGAATGCTCTTGAACGCGAATTGGGGTTATTTAAAAATACTCGCGAACCTAAACCCGTTGTTAAGATTATGCGCGAATTTCAGAAAACCATTGACAAGCTTCCATTTAAGCAACTGCCGAAGTTTGAAACTGACGCAATTTGCCTGTTAACACGCGGGCAAGATCAATGGTCAGCGGCATTCAGTTCATTTATTCTAGGCAAGATGGCAAAATTTAATATTAAATTTCAATTTATTGATCAACCGCTTGAAGACGCGCCTCTATATATTTTGCCTTCAGTGAGTAGTTCAAGTTGCATTTATCGTTCCGAGTGGTTTAATTTATTAGAAAAAGCAAAAGCGGGAGCAACCCTGCTGGTAACTTATGATAATGCGTTTTTTCAGCCATTCGAAAAGGCATTCGGCTTTGATATTTTAAGTCGCGAACGACGTTCTCAGTCGATAGAATTTGTACTTGACAACCAAAATGTTTCGATGTTGCATCCAGAAGCTTGGCTAAAAATCAGACCAACGACAGCGGAAGTTCTATTACAAGACAATGCTGGCTTCCCGCTTATGACTCATAATCATTATGGAAGCGGCAATGTCTTCTTTTTTAATCTGCCTTTGGAAACTAATCTCAGCGATATTCCGAATGTGTTCAATCATGCGAATACTCAACCGTTCTGGAAGATTTACAAGATGGTAGCGTCGGTTGCAAAACTGAAAAAGATAATTAACTGTGAACACCCTCAACTTGGTATTACTGAACATTATTTATCCGAAACTGAAGCTGTCGTTGTTATCATCAATTACAGTCCACAAGAAGTAGCAACTTCTGTGCTGCTTGCTCCAGACTGGCAGGTATCAGAAGATATCGGTTCTCAAGCAGGTATAGATAATTTAATAACTATTGTCAGTAATTCCTGCTTGATATTGCATTTGAAAAAATCAACAGTAATTTATCCAGCAAAAGAATTTACGAAGTGCTAATTTTTTTTACAGATTCACGCTCAATCAAACTATTATCTAATTGCAGCCACAGCGGAGCTTTGTCGGTATTGGTAATTATTTTTTCCAATCGATTAAGAGCGACTAAAGCAAGTTGCTTTAAACATTGGTTTATAGTCGTTTGAGGCGGAGTAAGGTATTGGGAAAAGTTTGCGGTTTCAAAAGAAATAGCGGAAATATCATTGGGAATGCTTTTATCCATGAGATACATTCCATAGCAAAACTGCAATACAGCACCTTCGCCTCCAACAATTGCTGCCGTGCAACCCCTTCTTGAAATTCTAGCTGCGGCTTCTATCAATGTTTCTTCTTCTTTCTTAAGGAAATGTTGTTCAAATGGCAAATTATTAGCATCTAATCCTTCGCTATATCCAGTCAGACGCTCTCTTAATCCCCATGAAAGTACTGGAGGAGTTTCCCCCATATAGGCAATCTTCCGATGTCCTGCAGCATATAAATAATTGACAGCCATTCTCATTCCTTCTCTGTGATTTGCGGAAACGGAGGGTATATTATCCTGTTCATGGTTAACAGTCAACATCGGAGAATCAAGACCAGATAAAGATTTTGCAGCTTTAGATGACATCACAATTAGTCCTTTTAGTGAACTGTTATGCAGCAATGGTACTGAGGTATGGGGAATGATTTCGAATGTATAGTTGCGTGTGAACATAATTTGAGCAAAAGCTGTAATAAGCAATGACTCATAGGGCCCGAGGGAAATACCTTCGTCGCCACTGACGACAATACCAATATTGTTTTTTGTCGCACTGAATTTCGGGGCGTATTTTAATTTACGAGCAACTTCTAATACACGCTTTTTAACCTTGTCTTTGACGTAAGGATGACGGTTGAAAACACGTGACACTGTTGCCGGTGAAACTTGGGCTGCCGCCGCTATATCTATAATCTTCTTTTTAGCCATTTTATTTCATTCATTTTATTTTAATGGAATCTTTTCATAAAAATACTATACCACTTAATATTCAATAATACAAATTTTATAAAAATACTCCAATAAAAAAATCATTTTTTTGAACCTTAAAATTGAGGCTGACTGTGTATTAGGTGCTCTCAGGAAAATTCAAATCAACGTGGACTCATCCTAATACGCTTGTTCCGAAGCCGAGTCTTTCCGCTTTCCTCGTCGTTATGACCATAAAAATAGCGAGCGCAATGCGCCAAAGGAGCTCTATTGTGTGATTCACATGCGAATTCAAACAAATAGTTGAGGCTAGAAAAATTATTATTTGTTTTTTTGCCAGAAAGGGACTTTTTTCCCTTGACATATGAAATGATTCCATATATAATAATAGTAGCTTGTTTTGAAAAATATTTTATTAATCAATGAAAAAGGATTTTTACGAATGAATGTAAAAAAATACAAAAAAGCAATAATTTTAGGTATTCTGCTTGCCCTCTTCGTTCATAATGGAAATGCGGAAACAGATAAAACTGTTCTCTATGAGAACGGATTTGAAAAAAAGAATGATTTCTCCCCATATTTGTTTAATGGGAATTTTAATTATAAGAATTGGAAAGACCAAGTCGAAATTGAGCACATGGGCTTATCGGACGAAAAACCATATTCCGGTAACAAACTGTTTAAATTGAGTATTACCTTTAAAAAGGCGGGGAAATATTGTTATTTTAGAATCCCCATACGCCCAGCCAAACTGATTACAAACCCACTTTATCTTTCTGCATATCTACGTGTAAAGCAGGATTCCGGCTTGCGAGTTGCCCTTGGACGCGGACTTTATTATCAGGGATCAACCAGACAAAAAGGCGGCATAAATGGAGCCGGTCCCATAGCAAGCGACAAAACCCCTGATGGCTGGAATTTTTATCATCAAAATGTTTATTCGGCAGTAAGGTGGGTTTGTGAAAAAGGCAATGGCAAAGCAAAAGGCTGGGATGCAAATAAAAATTATCTTTCAAGTATTTTGTTAATGATACTTGGCGATATAAAACCCGGAGATAAAGTCATTGTTTACATTGATAACCTGAAAGTCAGCTCTCAAAAACCCAAACTAACTCTTTCTTCAAAAGAAAGCAATGTGAATTTATCTTTTCTGGGCGAGCGAAAACGTTATGACATTAGAAATAAGATATTTCTTAATCCACGTTCAGGCAATATTTTTAGCAATAGCAGTTTTGAATTAGGATTGAAAGACTGGACCGTTAATAATTACAATGATCCCAAAGAGCCTTTTTGTAAAGTGGGGATTGCCAAGGATACAGCATATCATGGACAACAAAGTTTGCGAATCTCTCATGAAAAACAATTGATTTCATTCATTTCGAGTCCGTTTCTGGCAATAAAAAATAAAGACAACAAAATAATATCATTCCGGGCTAAGGCTACAGGCGAAATGAAAATAAATGGTCATGCAGTCGGAGAGAAATGGAAAAAATACAATGCTCATATAAACACTCATTGGAATTATAAAGACAAGTATTATGCCAATCTCAAAGTAACAGGCTACGGCACTTTGTGGATTGATGCGATTACTGCGGGAAACCAGGCTAATGAAAAGTTCAAAACAATAAATGCTCTGGAATTAGGAATATCCTTAAACAATGACAATAACATAACAAATGTTTTCTCAGACAAAGATCCACTGACTTTAAATATTGCATTATTCAACGGCAGTTCAAAACACGAAAATGGTCAATTATCTTATCAGGTAAAGGATTTTTATCATAACATTGTAAAGAAAGGTGAATTTGATTTCAATCTTGCCAGCAACAAAGGAATTATAAAAAATATACCAATAAGCACTCCTAAAGGGATTTTTTACGTTTACGCAAATTTAGACAAAGAGAAAAATATAGACTGCGAACAAAACTTTGCGGTAATTCATAACTTAGACAACAAAAAAATTAACAAACAATCTTTTTTCGGCTCAACTTCACCGAATTGGATGAATCATAATCGCGAAGCGGGATTAGCTCAACGCCTGGGTATGAAATATCAGGGAATTTATGGACCTTGTTATTTTAGTAGCGCCCCTGAAAATTGGCGAGAAAAGTTGGTCAATAAAACCTTATGGCATAATAGTTTGGCAGAAGATACCTTAACTCATCTTAAAAAATATGGTATTGAACCTGTTTTTATGATTTACGGTCTTCCAAAATGGCTTGTAGGGAAGAAAAATTTTCATGCAAATGGATTTGTGCCAGAAGAAAAATTTGTCAAAGAATGGGGAGATTATATTTTTAATATGGTCAAACATTTTAAAGGACGAGTTAAGTACTGGGAAATATGGGGAGAAGTAGTTCATAGCCGTAAGGATGCTAAGAATTTTTTACCTTTTTTAAAACAGGCCTATATAATGGCAAAGAAAGCTGATCCTGATTGCGTTATTATCGGTTGCGGTTTTGACCCAGGTATATCAATGGTTAACAACGCAAAATATATGTTTGAACAGGGTGCCTTAAAATACCTTGATAAAATTTCAATTCACCCATATTTTATCCATAGTCATAGCAGTCCTGAAGTCGGTAACGTTGAATCCTCTATTAAAAAGATCAATTCTTTAATGAAAAAATACGGTGGTACAAAAAAAGATATTTGGATTACCGAGGTGAGTTATCAAGGAACGAATACTTATTATGCTGATGTTCCCGGTCCGGAAAGACATGGTTACAATATACTGATTTCCGAGGAAAGAATGGCTGATTATATAGCGCGCATGATGTTAATTGCAATGGCAAACAGGGTTCAAAAATTTCTGTTATTTCCAACCCTTCACAGTGGCATAAAAATATATAGCAGTTTCTATGGATTGACTTATGAGAACTGCACGGAACCAAAAGCTGGATTACCGGCATACAGCACACTTGCTGCTTATTTATCCGATGCGACTGCCGGAGAAGAAATTAAACTTGCGCCTGGTTTTAAATGTTATCTTTATCATAAACCTGATAATAAAGTTGTGGCTGCGGTTTGGAACAGCTCAGACAACAAAAACGCTTTATCGCAACTCGCCGTTCCTCAGGGAGACTACCGCTTTATCGACTTAATGAATAATAGCATAATTCCCAAAGAGAAAAATAATCTAAAAATCGTAACTTTACATGGAGGCAGTCCAATATTAATTACTGGAGATAATTATTTAAACTTAAAGGACCAACTTACTAAAGCTAAAATTATCGCTCTTGTTCCAACGGCGCGACTAAGTCTCTCAAACGACTTGAAATTTTTAAAGCTTGAAATAAAAAATAATGCGCCACGCAAGTTGGACTGTCGCGCAATAATAAAACAAGCTCCCGCGGAATGGGGAATAAAAAGACATAGTTATAATTTTATTGTTTCCAAAGGTTCAAGCAAAATAATTACAATTCCACTCACTGATATAATACTCTCTTCAATAAATAATAAAGCTCTTGAAGTTGCGGTACAAATGGGAAAAACACATAAATTATTGAAATTCAAACCGTTATTTTGCCATCAGCTTCCAATTACATTTAACAGCGACAGCCTGTTGAAAAATAAAAAAGGTATACGATCACTGACTTTAAGCAAAAATAATTTCACCTCGCTGCTCTCAAAAAAAACAGCATATGATGAAACGGATATAAAAGGCAAGTTTTATTCGGGATGGAATTCAAAAGGTTTATATTTGGCATTTGATGTTAATGATAATCGTTTTTTTCAGCCATATGTCTCAAGCGGAATCTGGGCTGGAGACTCAGTACAAATTGCTTTTGATGCGTTATCTAATCCTACAAAAAATGAAGGATATAACGCTGATGATTCAGAATATGGTTTAGCACTGACTGATAAAGGTCCTGAAGCATATTGTTTTATTGGCAGGCACAAGGGAAAGGTTAATAGAATTAAACTAAAAATCATTAAAGCTGGTAAAAATATTTACTATCAAGCATTTTTCCCATGGAATATTTTTGAAAACTTCATTCCGACAAATGGAGCTTCAATGGGATTCAACTTTACAATCATGGATAACGACGGAGGGAAAACGACCAAAAAATTTCTCTATCTAAGTGAAGGAATCGCAGGGGAAAATGGGAAAAACCCATTTAGTTTTTATGATTTTATCTTCACTCAACAGATAAACTCTTGAATCGTGAAAAAATATACAATATAAAATAGCCAAAATAAAAGGATTAAGCTATTTTGCAGAAAACAACCAAAAAGGAGATAGGAACAATGAAAAACATTCAGTCCAACATTCTTGAAACAAACAAGAATAAAAGCCGTAACTCTTTGATTATGAGAAACTTCACACTCATCGAGCTCCTCGTCGTGATCGCTATCATAGCAATCCTTGCCTCAATGCTGCTTCCTGCCTTGAACAAGGCAAGAGAAAAAGCGAAACAGATTAAATGCACTGGCAACCTGAAACAGGTGGGACAGGCTATAGGAATATATGCAGATGATTATAATGGATGGATGCCCTTGGGATGGTCGCCAGCTGGGGTTGCATGGCATGTGAGTATTTATTCTATTATCGGGAATACGCGGGATGTTCTTATCTGCCCTTCAGATCAGGTACAGGGTTATTA
>Ga0307988_1000611_pt1 | contig 23983 bp, 23 predicted proteins | sample EllFjometagen183_FD_203166 | JGI IMG/M metagenome (GOLD analysis project Ga0307988, IMG submission 203166) | Marine microbial communities from Ellis Fjord, Antarctic Ocean - #183 | ecosystem: Environmental > Aquatic > Marine > Unclassified | place: Southern Ocean | collected 2014-10-08 | reverse complement strand
CGATTTTTAATAGGTGCCAGGATGTTTTCTGCCTCTTCTCGGGAGGGCAGGGCATCAATACCCTGGGCAGTACTTTTGCCGGAAAAGGTCTTGCCGGAAATGGTCTTGCCGGAAACCGTGTCCATGATAACGGCATCTCTGCCATCTGTGGACACTGCAAAGGGGATAGGAAATTCATACACCAGCCTGGCCCCTGCCAGGATTTCCCGTTCATAGGATCCGATTGATCCAGCCACACAGGTGACTGCCATAAATGGGCGGTCATCGCAGAAAACAATCAAATCAATGGCAGAGACATAATTCTCCCCTTTGAATTGAACAATAAGGGGTTCATCTACCAAAAGTTCTTCTTTGGTAAACCCTTTTTTTTCCACTAAAAATTTTTCAAAAATCTGGCGGCTGGCTTCAGACCCGACATTGTCAATTTCTTTTCCAGTAATATAATCTTTCATCAGTTCATTCCCCCGATCAAATATCCCATGTAAAACTTTATTAACAATTTAGCCAAATTATTCATATCAAAGGGGTTCCTGTCATTTTTTCGGGTTGTTCCATGCCAAGAACTTTAAGAATAGTGGGGGCAATATCTCCCAGGATACCGTTTTTGACCTGGATATCCTGGAGATCTTTTCCTGCAACAATAAACCTCACCGGATTCAGGGTATGGGCGGTATGGGGGGAACCATCTTTACTGATCATTTGTTCTGTGTTTCCATGATCTGCAGTTATAAAGGCAATCCCACCTGTTTTCCATATGGCTTCCACAACCTGTTTAACACAGGTGTCCACGGTTTCGCAGGCCTTGATCGCAGCATCTAATACACCTGTATGTCCCACCATGTCCATATTGGCAAAATTTAAAATAATAACTTGAAAATTCCCGGAAGCTATAAGTTCACAAGCTTTTTCAGCAATTTCAAATGCACTCATTTCTGGTTTTTCATCATAGGTAGCCACATCCCTGGGGGAGGGAATCAATACCCGTTTTTCAAGGTCAAACTGGGTCTCATTCCCACCATTAAAAAAATAGGTAACATGGGCGTATTTTTCTGTTTCAGCAATCCTGAGTTGGGCAATCCCATTTTTGCTCAGGGTTTCCCCTAAAATATCGGTGAGGTGCACAGGTCCAAAGGCAGCTGGCAGGCCAAAGGTTTCATCATATTGGGTCATGGTGACAAAACAGGATAGCTGGGGCAAGGCATCTCTTTTGAATCCCTGAAAATCTTTTTCATTAAAGGCCATGGTGATTTCCTTGGCCCTGTCTGCTCTGAAGTTGAAAAAAATTACACCGTCCCCATCCTGGATACTGCCATGGGCTGAATCAGAATCTATTCCAAGGAAAATAGGATTGATAAATTCATCCGTAATTTCAGAATTATAGGCATCCTGAATCGACTGGAGTAGATCATCTGATTGTTTGCCCTCCCCCTTTGTAAAGAGGTCATAGGCTTTTTTTACTCTGTCCCAACGGGTGTCCCTGTCCATGGCCCAGTAACGGCCCACAATAGTGGCAATTTTTCCGTAATTGTGGAGGTCAAGGTGCTGCTGAAGCTGTTTTATATATGCAAGTCCTGCTGTGGGAGAGGTATCCCTGCCATCAAGAATGGGATGGATATAGAGATTCTTAACCTTGTTTTGTCTTGCCATGTCAACGAGAGCAAAGAGATGGGAAATATGGCTGTGGACTCCGCCGTCGGATAAAAGCCCCATGAGGTGAAGACCCTTGTCATTTTTATTGACCGTGTCCATGGCTTTTTTCAGCCTTGGATTTTCAAAAAAACTTTTATCATCAATGGCAGTATTGATCCGGACAAAATTCTGGAGCACTTTTCTGCCTGCCCCCATATTCATATGGCCAACTTCCGAATTGCCCATTGTGCCCTGGGGCAGACCCACTGCATTGCCTGAACAGGCAAGGTGGCTGTTGGGAAAAGTTTTCAAAAGATGATCAAGGAATGGGGTGTTGGCCTGGGCAAAAGCATTGCCGTCGTACTGATCATTTATCCCCCAGCCGTCCAAGATCATCAGGATATTGACAGGGTCGTCCTTGCCGGGAGCTGTTTTTTTTTCAAAAACTGGTTTTTTTTTAGAATTCATCATCGTCTTCTTCTATCCCGGGCAGGGGACCCAAGGGGGAGAGGTCAATTCTGGGGGCATCGCTCCATAAACCTTCCAGGTCATAGAATTCCTTTGCCTCAGAATCAAATACATGGATGATGATATGTCCGTAGTCCATCAAGGCCCACTCACCTTCTTTGATTCCTTCCATGCCAAAAACTTTTATTTTTTGTTTTTTCAGGGCTTTGATGATGTGTTCTGCCAGGGATGTGACCTGGCGGCGGGAGCCTGCTTCAACAACTACCAGCATGTCGGCATAGGATGTCATTTTATGGACATCAATTGCAGTTATTGATTTTGCTTTGCGCTCAAATATGGGGGCAAGATAGGGCTTGAACTCTTCTGTCAAAACAATGGGACGTTTCATTTATATAAATCCTTTTTTCTGATGATGTTCTCTACGTTTATGGGGACAAGTCCTGTAATGGCTCTGTTTTCTTTGACCCGTTTCCGTATCATTGTGGATGAGATATCAATTTTGGGTACATTGCAGATATGGATCGTCTGCATCTGGTCATGGGTAAATTTATTCTGGCCCGCATCCAGAGAATATCCTTTGGAAACATGTTCGTCAATAAAGGATGTAATGGTTTTTATTTCTCTCAGGTCTCCCCTGGGCATGACAATTATGGGTACAGCCTTAAAAATAAGTTCCCGGCTTTTCCAGGTGGTGATATCAAAAAAGGCATCAGATCCCATTAAGAGGAAGAAATTAAGATTTAGTCCATGGGCTTTTTTAAATGCATTAATAGTGTCAATGGTAAAGGAAGGCCCTTTTCTTTTTAATTCAATATCAGAGGCACAAACCCCATCAAGATCTTTTATGCTGCCTTTCACCATTTCAAGCCTGTCACTGGCAGGGGCCAGATTAATAGCAGTTTTATGGGGTGGGGTGGCAGAAGGGAACAGGAAAATTTTTTGGAGCTGGTATGTCTGTTTTACGTATTTGATAATACCTATATGGCCATTATGAAGTGGATTGAATGTCCCTCCAAAAAGTCCTGTATTCATGATTTACTCTTTTTTAAGTTTGGAAGAAAGCAGTTTTACCAGCTCTTTTACTCCCTGGCCTGTGGCAGCTGAAATGGTGAGTACCTTGAGACCTGGCAGGGCAGTTTTAAAACTATCCACCCGGGTTTTTACGCCCGTGAGATCCATTTTGTTGAGTACCACAATCTGGGTTTTATCAGCCAGAATTTCACTGTACATGGAAAGCTCTTTGTTGATGAGATTAAAAGAATCAAGGGGGCTTTCAAGCTCAATTTCTCCGGCATCAATGAGATGGATTAAGATCCCGGTCCGTTCAATATGCTTTAGAAATTTGATACCAAGACCTGTCCCTTCATGGGCGCCCTCAATGAGGCCGGGGATATCTGCCACGGCAAAGGGTTCTCCAAAGGGAGGCTCTACCATGCCAAGGGTCGGGGTAAGTGTGGTAAAAGGATAGTCTGCAATCTTGGGACGGGCAGCGGACATGGAGGATATCAGAGTGGATTTACCGGCATTGGGTAATCCAACAATGCCCACATCTGCCAGAAGTTTGAGCTCCAGCTTCAGTTTGAGTTCTATCCCCGGGATTCCAGGCTGGGAATATCTTGGGGCCCGGTTGGTAGATGAGGCAAATCTTTTGTTGCCCCGGCCGCCTTTACCGCCGGAGGCTATAATGTGCTCTGTAAGGGCAGTGGTAAGATCAATGATGGGTTCAAGGGTGTCGGCATCAGACACCAGGGTACCCGGGGGTAGGTCTAAAAAACAATGGCTTCCGTTTTTGCCATGTTTTTGTTTGCCAAGTCCCTGGGCCCCGTTTTTGGCCTTGAACAATTTTTGACGGCGATATTCATAGAGTGTCCGCTTGCCCGGATCAACCCTCAGTACAACATCACCACCATCGCCGCCATCTCCACCATCAGGTCCACCCCGTTCGATGAACCTTTCCCTTCGAAAACTGCTACATCCAGCACCACCATCTCCGGACCAGATAGTAACAATTGCTTCATCTACAAATTTCACGCTTCATAAACGCTGACTTTTTTCTTGTCGCGACCTTTTCTTTCAAAGGTAACAACACCATCCATTTTAGCAAAAAGAGTATAATCCCTGCCCATGCCTACATTGCTGCCTGGATGAATTTTGGTGCCGACCTGTCTTACAATAATCGTCCCGGCTGAAATCATTTGTCCGCCGAATTTTTTAACACCCCGGCGCTGGGCATTAGAGTCGCGACCATTTTTGGTGCTACCCGCTGCTTTTTTATGTGACATCTTATATTCTCTCCTTAGGATTTAAGCTGAGATGGATTCGATTTTAATTTCAGTATAATGCTGTCTATGGCCCTGCATTTTTCGATAGCCTTTTCTGCGTTTATACTTGAATACCAATTGTTTCTTGCCCCGTCCCTGTTCAAGGATGTGTGCTTTTACAACAGCACTTTCGACCTTGGGACTACCAAGGGTAACGATTTCACCGTCTGAATACATGAGGACATCATCGAATTCAATTTTGGAACCTTCGGAACCTTCCAGTTTTTCAACTTTCAGGACCTGCTCTTCATGAACCTTATATTGTTTTCCGCCGGTTCTGATAACTGCGTACATGTTAAACTCTCCTTATTATTTCAATACCTTTCGCAATTCTAAAAACTCTTCATTCTATAATTATTTCTTGGTTTTGTCAATCTATATTTATTTATTTTATAGGGAATTGGAAATTATGAAATTTAAAATCAGAATATAGCCTTTTTTTAAAGGGCAGTCCAGTCTTAATCCACCAAAGTGGAAGACAATAGCATGGTGTGTTTTCCATCATGATTGTTTGGTTGACTTATAAGCTGGCAAGTACCATTATATTGGCAGGTATTACACCTTCAAAGGACAGGTTGAAATGATATCACCAACAATATTATTGATTCATCCCCCTGCTGTCAGCTCTGCAGTGCCGTCCTGGGATGCTGCCGTGGTTGCAGGTTCCCTGGCCGGTTCCAGAATCAAACCCGTGCATTACGATGCAAATCTTGATTTTTTTTTGACCCATTTGTTTTCACAACAACAGGTTCATCTTCATTTCCAGAGGATTCAAGAAAAAAAAAGATCGGGTAAGATTTCCAAAGAGAAATATCATGAGTTAAAAATTATATATGAATCGGTTTGTGAAAGAGAAATGGATTTGCAGGGGCCAAAAAAACAGGAGTTTTTTGACCCTCAATGGTTTGTCGGCTTTAAAAAAACAATGAATTCACTTCAGATCCTGGCCAGTCAGGCCTATCCTCCTGGTGTTTTCCATTGGGGGGGCTATGAGTCCGGGCCTGAATTTTCTGATCCGGGAAATATTTTTTTCTCCAAAGGGCTTTCTTCTTCTGGGGGTGGAAGGGACAATCCATTTGTAGAATTGTGTGAACAGGGTCTTAAGCTGGAAATTGAGAAACATGATCCAGGTACAATAATCCTGTTTGTATCTTCCCCTGATCAACGCCAGGCAGCAGAAACCATGGCCGGTTATATCAAAGCCCAATTTCCTGAAACCAGGGTCCTGGCAATGACAAAAGCAGTAAAACTTTTCCAGAAAGGAAACGGGTTTGATCAGGTGGTTCAGGGGCAGGGTATGGAAGGGCTGGCCATGCTGATGGATTTTATAAACAAATACCATGGCACAAAAATTGACCCCTATGGTTCAATCCCGGATTTCAGAGGAATGCCCATGGATCAATACCTGATTCCAGGGCTTATTCTTCCGGTTCAGCCTTTATTTTTCAAAGATCCTGTGGGTTTGTCAGATTTTCTGGAAGCCCAGGTTGAAAATTTTGGTGTCCAGGGATTTATGTTTATAGAAGATTCACCATTGCCTGACGGGCCTGACGTGATTTGGGACAACGCGAATTCAGACGATTTGGAAAAAGAGGATGTAAATTATTTTGCCAGAATTTGTGAGCTTCTGGGTCATTGGGTAACCATCAAGCATTCCAAAACATTTTTCAGTCTGGCAATCCAAATGCCTGCCCGGGAAACAGGCCGGGTATCAGATCAAATATCAGCTGGGTTACAGGTTTTTGAAAATAAATTGCCGGATCTGTTTTTATCCGGGCTTAGGGTAATCCAATGGAAAAAGAATCAAAAGAAAGCAAAGATTCCACTAAAGGTTTTGTGGGCCGCATCAAAGCAGGGGATATGGAATCATGTAACAGGTCGAAATATTTTCATGGACCCATCACGGCCAGGTCAGGTGTGGCAGTCAGACAGGCCAGAACAATCAGAGCAGGCCAAAATTATTATAAATAATCCCAATATTGTCCATTCCCATCAGGATGAAACCCTGGGTTTTGCAGAAGGGAATACAATGCCAGGGTCTGAATTCATGGATTACGGCAGGGTCAAGCCCCTGGGTGGAGTTCCTTTCTGGCAGCCTCTGGAGGACCCGGCCTTTCTGCTCCAGTATGTAAATCATCTGACCCGCAAAAAACTGGGCTGTCTAAGGGCAGATATACCAAGCAAGTCCGTATTATCCCTTGGCAGTCAAATGAAATTTTATTATCAATTTCCTTCAGAACTTCCCCGGGGTATTTTGGATGAGATCTGCAAAATGGTGGATGCTGGGGGATCGGTTGATAGTAAATATGTAAGGTCTAATCTTGAAAAAGCGTATCTTATCGGCTATGCCATGGAAAATGGGGTGATCCTGGGAAATTCATGTTTGAAACACCCAAGAAAAGAATTTCTACAGAGGATCAACCAGATCATAGATCTTGATTTTACTCATTTTGTGGAAAGGGGATATACCTCTGTCAGGCCGGAATGCCGTTCCCTGGGGGTCGGAGCAAGGCTGCTGGAGGGCCTTACCAAAAGGGCCGGGGACCGTAAGGTTTTTTCAATTATCAGTGAGGACAACCTGGCCACCCAGAAAATTGCCCTGCGAAATAATACCCGGAAACTTCTGGTCTATTTTAGTGAAAAATTGGAAAAAAAGATGGGAATATGGATGCCCGAACATATGATTGAGAGTAATTGGGAGCTGGAAAACAGGGAATATGAAAAATGATTACCGGAAAAATGACTATTGGAATAATGACTGTTAATGGGTTTGATTTTCATCCCAATAAGCGCCTTCAAGAATCAGCAAAAGCTTCAGGTCATGAGATTCTGCTTATCAATCCATATGAAATGATCTGCACCCTGGAAAAGGGAAACCTTGATTTCCAGGTGGAAAGTCTTGAGCAGGTTCCCCATGTTATATTGCCCAGGCAGGGATCCCCCATGGGAGAATACGGGTTTGTTTTGTTGCGGCAGTTTGCAAAAATGGGAATTCCCCTGGTCAACGGACTTGAGGGTGTCACCATAGCAAAAAATCAGTACATTAGTCTTCAAACCCTTGCAAGCGAGGGAATACCGGTTCCAGATACCTGCTTTATTACAAGAAAGACAGGTTTTTTTGAGGCTGTCCGGAAATTGGGCGGATATCCAGTCATTGCAAAACAGGTGGACGGAATGGGCGGGGATGGAGTGGTAAAGATTGAGAGCCAGTCCCAGGCCCGGGGTTTTCTTGATAATAATCTCAGGCCTTTAAAAGGGATGCTGGTACAAAGATTTATCAATCCCGAAGGCAGGAAAGATTTGAGAATGCTGGTGATCGGCGGACGACTGGCAGGGGCAATGACCCTGATGCCCGGGCCAGGGGATTTCCGGGCTAATATCCATCAAAATGGCCGGGCAGAGTCCTTTGATCCGCCAGAAGAATGGGTGAAGCTGGCCCTTGATTCAGCTGCTGCCTGCTGCCTGGATATTGCAGGGGTGGACATGATCGTTGAAAACAATGGAAACCCCCTTGTGGTTGAGGTAAATTATTCTCCAGGGTTCAAGGGGCTGGAGGATGCAACCAAGTTGGATATCTCCCGGGAAATTATTGATTATGTCATCTCTGTCACTCAAACCCATACCCATAATCACAACAAGGATCATAATGAAAGAAACCAATGAAAATAATTGATTTTAAGCTGGACCGGGATTCAGAGTATGTCACAGCTTCTGCCCGGGTGATTTTCGAGGATTGCAGCAGACCTGAAAAAAAAATTTTTATCAAAACAACCTTGGAAAATTCCAAGGGGTTTGATGTCAACCCTGATGCCTTTCTGGTGGGATGTCTTTTGCCGGCACTTCATCTGGGGGAAAAAAGAATATTTGTTGAAGGCAGGATCTGTCCTTTTTTAAAGGAAGGGGTGAATGTTGCCATGAATATCCTGGCCCACTGGACCAAGGGGCAGTATACTCCCATAAAAATAGAGGGCAGAGACAGGGAAGTGGCAGATGAATTAAAAGATCCCAGGGCCGGTATGGTCATGTCCGGGGGGATGGATTCCCTTGCAGCCCTCCGGCTGAACAGGCTCAATTATCCCCTGGAACATCCAGCCTATGTGAAGGATAGTTATTTTCTCCACGGTTTTGATATTGGTGGTGTTGTTGAGAGGGGAATGAAATTTCATGTGTTTGACAGGGCTAAAGAAGCAATCTTGAAAATCACCAGGGATGCAGGCACCCGGCTGATTCCTGTGTATACCAATATCCGACATCTCTGCGATGAACGAAAATTGTGGCTGGACAGTTTTTTCGGGGCTGTGTTGGCGGCCATGGCCCATTCCTTCAACACCAGAATCAACCTGATGTTTATTGGATCATCCTATGATATTCCCAATCTTCACCCCTGCGGCTCCCATCCACTTCTGGATCCCGAATATTCCAGCTATAACATGAGAATCCGGCATCGGGATTATGAATTGTCCCGCCTTGAAAAAATAAAAATTGTTTCAACCTGGGACACGGCATTTCAAAACTTCCGGGTATGTCTTGCCAATGTTCCGGACCGTTTGAATTGCGGGAAATGTGAAAAATGTGTCAGAACCATGACAGAGCTGACTGCCCTGGGATTATTGCACAAAACCCGTGCCTTTGTAGAGGATGAGGTAACGTCTGCAGATATCGAGCAATTTGATATCACCATCAGGGTAAGGCCGCCTTTTTACAGGCCCATGATTCCCCTGCTCAGACATCAGGGCAGGGATGACCTGGCTGATACCATTGAGAAACTTTTGAGTAAGGCTTGATTATATAGTCTATACTATTAGGAGGTCCAGTCCTGACTGCCTATGGCGGGGGATAGCTCTATTCCCCATAGAATTTGCCGTGGAGGCCCCGGATGCGCTGGCTTAAAACCGAGCAGATCTGGAGGGCAATCCTTGGAAATTCCATGGCTGTTTCTTTGAATTCCTGTTTGTGAAGGATGAGGAATCGAGAAGGCTGGATGGTACGGATGCTGGCTGACCTATGAGAATCATCTATTAATGCCATTTCCCCGAAAGCACCGCCGGATTCAATGTGATCCAGCAGTACCTCTTTGCCACCTGTTTGTTCCATGATGACTTCCACCTTACCTTCAATGATGAGGAATACGGTTTCTCCCACATCGTTTTGCTTGATGACGGTTCTGTCTTTGGGATAATTCAGTTCCTTTGTTTCTACAGCAATGGCTGCAAGCTCTTCAGCGCTCAGGCCTGAAAAAATTTCAATTTCCTTTAAAAGAAGTATTTTTTCTCCCAGGGTTATCTTGGTGGAATGAATTCTCTGGGGATCATTGGAGATTTCCTTGGTTTTCGAAAAAATCATTTCAACTTCCTTTGCAATATGTTTGTTCATGGAATTTTTCAATTCATTTAACAGGTCTTTTTCCTCGTAAAGATCAGGGTCGTCATGGATCATGCCCAGGCCCATGAGGACATCCACCCAGTCTTCGGAAACCAGCAGATTTGAAAACACATCTTTTCCAGAAGGATTCAGTTTGGGGATTTTTACCAGTTTTTTGCCTTCAGCCAGGGCCAGGGCAGGAGTAGGACTTTCCAGAAGGGGGAGCATGGAAGTAAAGGTTTTGTGGTCCAGAATATCACTCAATAATTCAATGGCATTGGCTCTTTGCCGGGTATCAGGGGAAAAAATTCCTCTCCAGGCAGTTTTCATCCTGCCGGTCTGATCATGGATGGCAAGCACACGTATGATGTTTTCAAGAACTGTTTCTTTTTTCTGGAACAAATGTTCAATGGTGAGATCCCGCATTTTTTTCTGGGGAAGCTGGCGTAAGTTTTCTCCCATGGCCAGGTAGGCGTAGCATTTATTCAGGTTTTCCTTGACAAACATAAACACTTCAAACTCTTTTATGTCAAGGGTTTCCAGAAGGTTGAACAACCCTCTTCTGATTTTTTTGCTGGGCAGTCCCAAAGATTCAACCAGAAGTTTATGGTTTTGATAATTTGCTATCCCTATTTTTTCCCCGGCAAATTCATGGATGGAATAAATATTGTCGCCCAATAGCAGGACGGCTTTTTTCAGGGAGAAATCATCATTGATTTCCAGGGCATCCAGTGCTGCCATCCTTACCTCCCTTTGATCATGGGAAAGATAATCAAAAATAACGGCATTTAATTCCCTGGCCTCCAGCCTGGATAATGCAATAATGATATCTGGAATGATGGGATCAATATTTTTTTCCGATAAGATGGCAAGAAGGGTATCAATGAATTCCCTTTCATTGCTTAATCCGGCACTGATAATACCGGATTGCCTGTAATTTATATTTTTATCCCCAAGCCAGGTCGTGATCAGTGCCTGGTGTTTTTCAGGGTTTCTTGAATAGAGGCATGCCCCGGCAAAGCCTCTGATTACAGGGTGGTTACTTTGAAGATAGGAGTTTAAATCCACCCCCTGTATGGCCTTGAAACCATCCTGGCTGATGAGTTTTAATATGGCAATGGTGGCCTCTGATTTTTTGATGTCTAAAAATTTTATCAATTCATTGGCTGCTTTTGCCCGGTATCCGGGAGATATCATTTTGATTAAAGCAATCTGGGTTTTTTCGTCCTGGTTTTCAAGGTTGTTGAGTATGTGGATATCCAATTGTCCGGGAGAAAATTTTTGTAACAATTTGCCATACCAGATGGCATCTTTTCCCCTGGCAGATAAAAATGAAGTTTCCAGATCTGCCAAGGTTTTTTCCTGATTGAAAATCTGTCCCAGCTCTTTTTGGTCAAGACTTTTGATATCCAGAAGGTTCTTTGAAATCAAATCCCTCAGGATCTTGGCATACTTTGATTTCAGGATAAATGGAGCAGCCATCCATGCCAGCACAAAGGGCAATGCCACCAGGGTCAGGTACCTGGGGTGAAAAAAAGATCCTGAGATCAAAATCAGGGAGGAGCCTGTAAATAAAGCCAGTCTCACCACGGTTCCCCGGAGAAATGGCCGGATCATATTTCTATAGGATTCAGGAAAAAGTCCAATGAGTATGGAATTTGCCGGCATATTAATAGTGGTGCGGATTATATTGGTGGACATCCTCGCATACATGGCTGAAAACACATTAAATTGAAAAAGAAAAGCAAAAAATGCAATCATATAGTTAAAGGGATGGAACATAAGCGCCACTGGCAGGCCCCATCGCCCGTAAATCCTGCCCACAAAGAGAAGGATGAACAGACTGATCATATACAAACTGCCCCTGAAATAGCCAAAGAATTGTAACATCTGCGTTTCCGAGGCAAACTGGTCATTAACCGCGTAATTAAACTGATAATTCATTATGGGGATGACCACATTGGGCATAAAGGTCAGGACCAAAACGATCTTGATTAGCATTGAATCTTTTATCAGGGGGAGAACATTTTTGAATTCCTGGGCCATAGATGGCTTTTTCCTATTGGCTTTTCCTGTTTTTTCCGGAAAAATCAGAGTGGAATAGCTTCTTCCCATTGCCTGTACAATGACAGCTCCCATGAGGGTGGTTACAAGGTATAGGTACAGCAGGTTGTCCATGTTAAAGGTTTTGGCAAAATAAGGAGTGCCAAAGCTACCCAGGATAAGGCCTATTACTCCCCCTGCCGTCAGGAGGGGGAAAAGCCGTTTGGATTGTCGCATATTAAAAAGATCATTGCACAAGTTCCAGAATAGAAGAGCCTGGAGTAGCTCAAACTGACTTTTGAGCATAAAAAGCAATGGATACAAAAGATCAAACCCAAAGGGGATGAACAATCGGATGATGGTCACGGAAAAACCTGAAAAAATAAAAACATAGGACAGCAGTCTGGCACCGGGCATCTTTCCTAAAAAAGCAGTTAAAAATCCAGTGACAAAAAAGGTTACAACCGCATTGATCATATTGACAACGGGCAGGTATTCAACCCCATATCGTTTTAAAAAAGCCGTTTCCGCATAATTGTTCAGGATAATGCCTGAACTTCGAATGATAAACAGCAGGGCAGCAGTCCATAACAGGAGGCTTATTTCTTCTTCATAGACTTTTAAAAGACTAAGAATTTTAGTTCGCATTACTCCAACCCCCGGACCAGTCTGAATCCGGTTGTTATGAATTTTGCTCCCGGATGGGCATAGGCACGGTTGGCACTTCTAAGGGATTGTTTGTGTTTGAACCAGCTTCCGCCCCGCCTGATCCTGGCCGCAGATTCCGTGGTGCTGTATCCGTCATTCCCCATATGGGTCAGGTAATCTATATATTGATCGATACACCATTCCCAGACATTGCCATGCATGTCATAAAAACCCCAGGGATTGGGGGCAAAGGTTTTGACCGGAGCCGGACCATTGGTGGGTATGTTCATGGATTTATAAAAAGGAATACAATCTTTACTTCTTTTTGCGTTATTGCCATACATGGCCCTGGAACAATCAATGTCATCCCCCCAATAGTAAGCAGTGGTTGTGCCTGCCCTGCAGGCATATTCCCATTCTGCTTCCGTGGGAAGACGATAGACCCCTGTTTTTTTTTTATTCAGCTTGCGGATGAACTTGAGACAATCATAGAAAGAGACACGGGTGACTGGCACGTCATCTATTTCACTTCGTTTTATAAGCCATTTTTCCCCCATGATAGACCGCCATTGCTTTAATGTCACTTCTGTGGTTTGCAGGTAATAGGGTCTTTCAATTTTTATTTCATGGAGGATTTCATTGGAGTCGCGGGCTTGTTCTGTCTTGGGGCTGCCCATCATGAAAGATCCCGGTTCAACAAGGATAAAGGTCATTCCCATTGGGTTGGTGATTTTTTTTTCATATGCCTGGCTGGACAGGGGCAGGAATATCATTATCCAAAGTGATGCTAAAAATGCAATGACAATTCCACCTGGATATCTTGTATTTAAAAAAGATGAAAGATTCATTGTAAAATCCTTATATGGAAAGTTCAAGACTTGGTTATCACCGAGTTTGTTCTATTTTTAATCTTTCACAAGAGAAAATGTTTACAATATCCAATTACAATTTAGTTTTTTTGTCAAGGAGAAAAGGTTTTTGAAGAAAGGAAAGATCCGTCAATGGTAATACCTTAACTCTATGAAGCATTCCCCCTTTTTTAAGGATATCGAGGGCTTTAATCCCCAGGCCTTGTCAGGTTTCAGGCAACTCCATGTTTTTTATGGCGGTTGAATTCATGAATAATAAAAAAATCTTTCCGGGATATGACTAAACAGGGGTTGTCAGTATGGCTGAAGATAAATTTTACCTTGACTTTTTACTTGTTAGCAGATTATTCCTCTAGGAAGGCTCCAGAATGATTGTTCAATTGGAAATTATTCCTAGGGCAGTCCAATCAGTTGCCTTTCCAGGATTGTTTTTTTGTGGATAGAAAAAATGCGAGTTTTATTGTTTTCTGCGAAAATAAATATTTATAATGTTGTCAGTTCTATGTAACTGAAGGTGCGGAGTTATGCCGTCATGTATTTGCTGTGAGTATTTTGTTTGCAGTTTTTTGTTAATCTGTTTATTCTAATGGCTTAAAATTCTTTTTAAGAGAAACTAAATGAAAAAACCAAAAGTTGTTATTCTGTTGTTATTTATTTTTGTGCTTATTGGTATTATTTTCATACCCTATGCCCAATTCACAAGGGAACAGCAAAAAGAACACAAGCGGGTCCTGGAGAATGGACGCAACCTTGTGGGAATTCTATGTCTTTCTTCTGCAGCTAATTTCCAGTCTAAAGTCAATGATTCTTTTTTTAAACAACTATCCCAGAGCACTTCAACCGAAGGACTGGTTTATTGCATCATCCACAACAAAGACAAGGAACCTGTTATTTCATTTGCACCCGGAGGCATACAGACTATGGTTCCTCCTGCTGTTACAAATAAATCATTGTATGCTTATGGATTTATTATGCAGGATTTTACATTAAACAACGGTGGGGAAATTATTGAATTTGCTAAACCAGTTTTTAAAAACGGGGAGTTATTCAGTATTGTTAGATTGGGTCTGAAATTGTCTCATACAAAATATTTTACCACGGAAAACCTGGTGCTTCCTGCACAGATAGCTTTTTTTATTCTCCTTGCACTGATTTTTGGATATTACTGGACTATTCTGTCTTTTAAAAACATTCATCAAAAATTGGATGCGTGTGAGGGTGTCCAGGTGCTGGGTGAAGAGAAAAATACCGACATCAAAAATATTATCGGGGATCTGACATTTTACCTGAATACCATGGATGAAAAGTTTGCCCTGGTGGAATCGGAAAAACAGCAACTGGAATCAGGACTGAAAATAAATCAGTTTGAAATCAACCAGCTGCTGAATATTTTTAATGCTTTTGATTTCGGGCTCATGTTCCTGGACAGCAGGGATTTAGTTTTTTTCATCAATACTTATTTTTTAGACCTGCTGGGTAAGGAAAACTTTGACGTCATTGATCATCCCCTAAAACAATTTATTGAGCACGAAGAGCTGCGATCCTATATACAGCAGCACAGCCTGACTGAACAGCGCCGCAATTCAAATAAAATGGAGTTGACCTTTCCTGAAACACAACCCGGGCAGTTTTACCTGGCATCCATATCCAACATCAAGGATGCAGAAGGATCTGTGTCTGTTAAATCCGTCATGATCCAAAATGTTGCCAAGGAAAAGGAAGCGGAGAAATCAAGACAGGATTTTGTAAATCATATTGCCCATGAATTAAGAACCCCCCTGACCAATATAAAAGCCTATAATGAAATGATGATGGATGGTGAAATCAGCAATATTGAGATGCAAAAAGAGTTTTTTAACACCATCAACGATGAGACCAACCGACTGGCCAAACTGATTTCAAGTATCCTGGAGCTGGCTGAAACCGAAATCGGCCAACTAACGGCCAAAAAAGATATGGTCAAGACCGATTGGGTCATGAAAAGCAGCCTGGATGCTGTTGATGCCTTTGCCAGGGAAAAAAACATTACGATTCAGACTGAGTTTCCTGATAATTTTCCAAAAATTTCAGGAGACAAGGAAATGCTTAAGTCTGCATTGATTAATGTATTGGGAAATGCTTTGAAATATACCAGAGATAACGGTACCGTGACTTTTGGCCTCAAGGAAATAGGAGATATGGCCGTGTTTGAAATCGTTGATACCGGGTATGGGATTGATGACAATGATCTGCCCCATATTTTTGAAAAATTTTATCGATCTGACAATGATTTTGTTTTCAACCAGGAAGGAAGCGGCCTGGGTCTTGCCATAACATCTGAAATCATTAAGATCCATGACGGGTTCATTGAAGTGCAAAGCGAACTGGACAAAGGAAGCCGGTTTACAATAAAAATACCTAAGGGAGACTTGCTCATTGGATAAGAAGAAAACGGTTCTCATAATTGATGATGACCTACATATAAGGAGGGTTTTGGAAATCAAACTGAAGAATAACGGATACAGGCCTATAGTCGCTAAAAACGGCCAAGAGGGCTTGGAGCTGCTCAACAGGGAGAAACCCGATGCCGTAATTTCCGATATCAATATGCCCAAACTTGATGGAAAGGCTTTTTGTCTGCAGACAAATCCCATAAAAGAAAAGCGTCCTTTTTTAACCATTGTTATCACGGCCAGGATCAATCCCGATGAACAGGTGTGGATAAATGATCTCAAGGACACCCTTTTCATGGAAAAACCCTTTAGTCCTTCAAAAATTGTTGATTCCCTTGATGAATATTTTAATGGTCCTGAACCAGGGTAAAGTGTTTTATTAAAATTATTATATAATCAGTATTCAATATAAAAAGAGAGCCGTTTCCCATGGAACCAAATGGAAACCACACAGATATCACCATAAAAAATATAAACGGCAGGACCGTTCTGGGGCCTGTGGCTTCTCTGACATTCAAGAATTGTGATCAGATGGAAAAAATTTTTAATGACCTTTTAAAACGGGATGTTGTGGATATCATAGTGGACATGAAACAGGTCCCGTTTATGGACAGCCGCGCACTTGAACTCCTGGTTGAAATGCAGACCCAGCTCGACAAGAGGGGGACTGATCTGATGATCTCCCATTTGAACGATGTCTGCCAGGACATCCTCATCTGTGTCAGGCTTCAGGACAGGTTCAAGATTATATCAAGCCCTGGCACCAAAAACAGATCATCAAATTTCAATACCTTGGTAAAATAAAATTATGGCCAGACAATTCATTCCAAATAGAATCCGGCTGGGGGATATTTTGATCCTTCAAAAAAAACTTGCCCCGGAAAAGCTCTACGAGCTGCTGGAAGTGCAGAGAAAAACATCCCAGAGCCTTGGATATCTTCTGGTTAAGGAAAAAATTATTACCCAGAAAGAGTTGACCCGGGCATTAAGTGAACAATTGGGGATACCCCATGTATCCATCAGAAAAGGGCTTGTGGATCCCAGTATTATTCATGTGCTTCCCAAGGAAAAAGCCATCCAGTTTAATGTGGTTCCCATGTTCAAGGTTAATAATGTATTGACCATTGCAACCAGTGATCCCCACAATTTTTTTAAACAGGACAAGATCGCTGAGATAACAAAACTCGAGATCCAGCAGGTCCTTGGCAAAAATGAAGAGATCCTTGAAGCCATTGAGGAGTGCTACCAGGGTCAGATCAGCATTGATGACGTCATTGGCAGCGTTGAAGAGGATGAACTTTCCTATGTGGAAGAAGCGCCGGAAACAGCCATCAGTGAAATCGCCAAAATGGCTGAGGGCAGCCCTGTGATCAACCTGACCAACCTGATCCTTCTCAAAGCGATCCGTAAGAATGCCAGTGATATCCATATAGAGCCCCAGCCCGTTGAGTTTAATGTCAGGGTCAGAGTGGACGGTATCCTCTATGAATTGATGAAACATGGTATGGAACGCCATCCAGCCGTGATTTCAAGGCTCAAGGTCATGGCAAATCTGGATATTTCGGAACGCAGGATGTCCCAGGACGGAAGAATTCAGGTTACTGTGGATGGTAAGCTCATTGATTTGAGATTTTCCTCTGTCCCAGGCTATTATGGTGAAAAGGTGGTATTAAGGATTCTGGACCGGAGTAAATCCATTCTGGATATCAATAAGCTGGGATTCAACCAGACTCATCTCCAACGGTTCAAGCAGCTGATTCGCAGGCCCTATGGTCTGATTATCCTGTGCGGCCCTACAGGCAGCGGCAAAACCACCACCCTTTATGCGGGTGTTAATATGCTCAATACCGTGGAAAAAAATATTGTTGCCATTGAAGACCCGGTGGAATACCAGCTCCAGGGGGTGACCCAGATTCCTGTCAAGTCCGCCATTGGACTAACCTTTGCCAAGATTCTCAAACATGTATTAAGGCAGGACCCGGATATCGTGCTTGTGGGGGAGATCCGGGACAGGGAAACAGCCAAGATTGCCATCCAGGCATCCTTGACCGGGCGTCTTGTATTGTCGACTCTTCATACCAACGACAGTCCCAGCGCTATCACCAGACTTCTTGAAATGGGCATTGAACCCTATTTGATCTCCTCTGCTCTTCTTGTTTCCATCGGCCAGCGGCTTGTTAGATCCATCTGTCCCAATTGCCGGACGGAATTTTATCCTCCCAAAGAGGTGATAAGGGCTCTGGGAATGGATGAAACCAAAAGGATAAAACTTGCCAGGGGCAGGGGGTGTACTTCCTGTTTTGACTCGGGTTTCAAGGGTCGGGTCGGTATCCATGAAATGGTTGAAAATGATGAAGGTCTCCAGAAACTGATCCTGAGTAACCCCACCATAGACCGAATCAGGGAATACCTGGATGGGAAAGGCCATAAATCCCTTAAGGATGAGGGTTTCCAGAAAGTCAGGGATGGCGTAACAACCCTAGAGGAAGTCCAGGTGGTCACTGCCGTGGATACGATATAACCCATGTCTATTTCCATTGAGATCCCTAAAAAGCCACAGCCCCATTCCAAATCTTTTTTTATTTTCAGGCGGTCGGTAAGTTCCAAGGAAATGATCTTTTTTCTGGGTCAGCTTTCCATGATGCTGGAGGTGGGCATCTCCCTGAGCAAAGCCATTGAAAGCATTGCCAGCCAGATCGGCAATTCTTATTTTGGGGAAATTATGAAATCCATGGTAAAGGATATTGAAGAAGGACGTCAGTTATCTGATTCCATGCGGCGGCATCCCAAGGTTTTCAAGCCTGTTTACACGAACATGATAAAATCCGGGGAAACCGGTGGATTCCTTAATAAGGTCATTGATTCCGTTATTGAAATCCAGGAAAAAAGCCGGGGTATTGCAGCCCAGTTCAGGACAGCCCTTGCCTATCCGGCTGTTCTGTGCGCCCTTGCCATTCTGGTGACTATCTTTGTTCTCCTTGGCATCCTTCCCAAGTTTATGGTTTTTTTTGAAGGTAAATATCAAATTTTGCCCATTACCACCCGTTTCATGATGTGGCTCAGTATTTTTTTACGTTCCTATTGGTGGATACTGACGCTTATTATACCCGGGTTCATCATCGGTGTAAAATTTTATTTATCCTCAAAAAAAGGGCAGTCCCATTTGGACTGGATCACCATTAATATTCCATTTTTTTCAAAAATATCCAATAATATCTATACTGGAATTTTTTTGAGGACCATGGGAAACATGCTGGAGAGCGGTGTTTCTTTGAAGGAAGCCCTTTCCATTGCCGGCAATACCCTGGAGAACTATTATTATCGGCAATTTATAGAAACGATCCAAAATAATATTGAAGAAGGAATTTCATTTTCCAAGGGGTTTGCCAAAAATAAATATATCCATGAATCTGTAAAACAGATGATATCCGTGGGTGAAGAGGTTGGGAAACTGCCGTCGGTCATGTTGAAACTGGCTGATTTTTATGAATCTGAAATCGAGCATGACCTGAAACGGATGACATCCATGATTGAACCCCTGGCCCTGATTTTCATGGGCGGTGTGGTCTGGGTCATTGTTTCTTCCATTGTCCTTCCCATGTTCAAACTGGCCGGAGCAATGAGCTGATACCGATAAATCAATAAAAATAATATTTGGTCTTGAATTTTATTGTGCAATAGTGCATGTACAGGGTATCCCCAACTAATTAAGACCTAATGTATGTAATTGAAAGGAGGAGGGTAAATTGAACGTTCAAAAATATCACCGGAAAACAGGACTTGGAAACCGGGGATTTACTCTTATTGAAATTCTCATTGTAGTAATGGTCCTGGGCATCCTGGCCATGATCATCATCCCCCAGATCAACGTTTCCACGGAGGATGCTAAACAGAGCACCCTTGCCACTAATATATCAGGCCTGAGAAATGCCATAGAACTTTACTATCACCAGCACAAGCAGATTTACCCTGGTGGTGGTACTGTCCCAACGGGTGAAACTGCTGCAACTGCATTCCTACGGCAGTTGACAGAGTATACGGACATTGATGGTAACATTGCCACGATTAAAGATGGTACCACCTACAAATACGGGCCTTATCTCAAGGGAGGTTCTCTGCCGGAAAATCCTTTTAATAATCTTTCAGATGTTGCTTGCAATACCACCGTAGATATTATTACTACTAGAGTATCTACCGGTGATACAGGATGGCTATTCTATACCATTACCGGGAATCTCATGGCCAATGACGGTGAACATGATGACTTGTAATTTTTTTTAACAGCGGATCATGCATGGGATTTCAATAAAACAAAAGGGATTTACCTTTATTGAGATACTCATTATTGTCATGATCATGGGAATCGTAACCATGGCTGCCCTGCCCGTGATCAATTCAACCCTGGGCTACAGCAAGCTATCCTCTGCAGCAAGGGTATTTGTTGCAGGGCTTGAATATGCAGCCAATCTCTCCATCCGGTACAGGAGGTCTTTTGCGGTTGACAGCGATATTGAAAATAATTCCTTTAAAATCGTTGATCAAGACCCTCTTGGTACATCCGGAACAATAAGACTGTCAAATGAACCCCCGGTCAATGAAGATAATGTGGTCTTTAATTATATTTTCGATCAATGGTATATAGAGGATCTGGACACCATCGGTACTTTTAGCGGGGTGAACATTGACGCAGGCCCTGGTAAATTGAGTTTTTACCCTGATGGCCATTGTGAGGCTGGTGAAAATTCATATCAGGACAGCCGTTTTGTTTTACGTCTTGGAGATCTTACGACAACCATTGTTGTGGACGGTATCAGCGGGAGGATATGGGTTGAATAAAAAAAGACTGAGCCAGGCCGGATTTACCCTGTTTGAAATCATCATTGCTGTTTTTATCCTGGCCGTTTCCGTGGTGCCCATCATGGAAAGTTTCGGACCGGCTTTCATTGCCACCCGGGATGTTGAAAGGTCCATTGTTTTTTCCAACCAGGCCCGGGGTACGCTGAACCGAATGCTGGCCCTGGGTTTTAGTGATTTTGACGGTCAGATCGGAATCACGGACCCAAGTGTTTTGTTTGATGACACTGGGGAAGACTTTTTCTGGCAGGGAGAAGTTAAATCCCCAGTTATCGCCATCAGCGATAAGTCCGGTGATAACCCTTCAACCCTGCTGGAGCTAAGCGTAACTATTGACGAAATTAGTTTTTTTTCACAAAAGGCTGACTATTAGATGATGACAGATTTTTTTCAAACACTTAGATTTTCCAAAACAAATAAATTGAACCTGGCTGAAAGGGTTTGGCCCGGAGCTTTACATACCCATGGATTCACCCTGGTGGAACTTGTAGTGGCTGTGACAATCCTTGGCATTATGGTCACCTCTCTGCAGCTGGTCCTGGGGCAGTCTTTACGTGTACACAGGGAGACCCGGGAGAGAATCAAGATGGTGAACCAGGCAAGGTTTGCCATGGACCGCATGGCCATGCTCATTAATGAGACCGGTAAAATCTTGAATCTTACTATTCAGGTGCCCGCTTCTTCCCTTATAATCGAAGAACGCACCATGGACACGGATAGCAATGACATTATTGATGCAAATAATGATGGAATTGGTGGAATCAATGATGATCCTGAGGGTGCTGATAAGGTTGATGAGATTAAATTCCATCTGGATGATTCTGATGCAAACAATAAAAAACTTGTGGAAATTTTACCAGACTACAGCACCCCTTATCCCCACGCCCTTCTGGAATCAAGGGTGTTGTGTGAATATGTGGATGAGTTTACCTGTACCCTGGAGTCGGCCACCCTTGTTAAAATTAAACTCATTCTTAAGGACGGCATCAACCTGGTCCAATTGAATACCCGGGCCATTGCCGGGAAAATGCGTGTTTAGCCCTGATGATTTTTTCAAAAAAATATCCCATTGCCGTTGATATCAAAACCCGTGGAATTAATGCCCTTCAATTTAAGCAGACAAAGGGGAAATTGAGTATAAGGTCTCTTTTGCACCTGGAACTGGATGATGAACTGAAGGATTTTAAGGGATCAGCATCGTTTTTAACGGCCCTGAAAACCCTTAAAAAGCATTCCAAGTTCAAGGGAAAACGTGTTGTCCTCCACATCCCGGCTGACAAGGTGCTTTCCTTTCCCATTGAATTTAAAGTTAAAGACAATGAATCAATTGACCATGCCATTATCAGGGAAGCTGAAAAAAACCTGCCTTTTGGCCTGGAAGAAGCTGTGATTGATTATCCGTCCATTACACCAGAGGGAAAGGATAAACTTCGAAAGGCCATTATCGTTGCAATCCGGAGAGATGATATCCTGGATCTGCTGGCTGTTTTTAAAAAGGCCGGACTTATGGTTGAAGCTGTTGACTTTCAGCCTGTTTCATTCATACGCCTGCATGATCACCTCTTCGGGGTCATGGATAAGCCCGGCATTATCTGCCACATAGGGTATAGGGAATCCAGTGTCCAGATCATGACCAGGGATCATATCCTGGCCCTGAACAAATTTCCCTGGGGTGTGGATCAGGTTAAGGATAAATTGAATATCAACCTGGAATTTGAAAGCGAAAAGGGCATTGCACTGAACCTTCTGCGCACCCACGGGATCAGCCGGTTAACTCAGGACAGGGATGTTCCCGGCATGGACAGGAAAACTGAAACAAAAATTGGACGTATCATAACAAGGATTATCACACCCAGTATTGAAGAACTGGTATTTGAGTTCCATAAAATTATCGGGTATGCCCGGAGCAAGGAACAGATCCATAACATTGAAAATATTTCTTTTTACGGGTTGACCTCCATGATAAAAGGCCTTGATCAATACATTGAAAAGCGGATGAATATTTCTTGCAGAATCGTCAATCCCCTGGATAAAATAGGGCTGCCTAAAAATTCTGCCCAGCTGGCACCTGATGAAATCAATGATTTTGCCCCTGCCCTGGGGCTTGGGATGCGGGAAATTCCATGGCTATAAAAGAAATCAATATGATCCCGCCGGAGATCCTGGCCGCAGGCCTGACCATAAGGCACCTCAGGTTATGGTTCAAGGTCCTGATCCTGGTTCTGCTTATTTTTACAGCCGTCTACCTTGTCCAGTACCAATGGCTTTTAAAATTGGAAAACCATCAGTTTGCAAAAAGTTCATCTGACAAGGAAATACCATTGAAAATAGCAGAACTTAGTCAGGCTCAGGAAGAGATGGACGCAAAATTAAAAGATCTTTTAATTAAAAATAAAATGCTTGTTGCCATGGCCGAAGGTCAGGTTTTTTACGAGATTCTGGCCCTGCTTTCCAATGCATTTGATGAATCCACGTGGATTGACCAGCTTTCCATCCATAGAATAGAGCAAACCAATATATCTATTATCACCTTAAATGGTTTTTCCCTTTCACACAATACACTTGGAATATTTTTAAAAAGGCTTTCAAGTGTCCCCCAGATAAATGACGTTGTCCTTATCAATGCTAAAAAAAATGAAGATACACTTGATAAAGGATTTGTTTTTTCAGGCACCATTGGATTTAAACTCTCCTGCTCTGTTGCAAAGGTGCCTTAAATTATGAACCAGAACATAAAGCATACAGATTTTTGCTGTGCCCTGATCCTTTTGGCAATTATTTTTTCAGGTGCCTTTTTGATGTATAAGGATTATTCAAGGAACTTGAACAGGATAAAACTTGAGGAACAGGCATTGATAAACCTGGAAACCAAATTTAATCTGGCCAAAATCAATCTTGACCAGGTTACATCCCGGTTCGTAAAAAAGAAAATTGAATTCCAGGAACTGAACAGGAAAATTCCGGTCAGACCTGGAATCGGTGATTTATTAAAACAGCTCCACAAACATGTAAAATTGAGGAATATTACCCTTATCGATTTTAACCACAAGCCCGGGATAAAAATTGAAAACCACAAACAAATTTTGACCCAGCTGATTGCAAAAGGAGCTTATCCTGATATTTACAGGTTTGTTCATGATCTGGAAACCCTGGACCGGATTTTTTTAATTGAAGAAATGACAATCCAGAAAACCGCAGACCCGAAAATTTGCCAGGCTAAATTAACGGCCAGCGTGTTTCAGCAATAATAGCGCTGGGTTTGAACTTGAACTAAAGGTTTTACCATGACGGATAAAAAACAAATCATAAAAATGATAATTCTGGTCTTTGTTTCACTGGGCTTTATTACCATGGTCTA
>Ga0307988_1000610_pt1 | contig 24005 bp, 20 predicted proteins | sample EllFjometagen183_FD_203166 | JGI IMG/M metagenome (GOLD analysis project Ga0307988, IMG submission 203166) | Marine microbial communities from Ellis Fjord, Antarctic Ocean - #183 | ecosystem: Environmental > Aquatic > Marine > Unclassified | place: Southern Ocean | collected 2014-10-08 | reverse complement strand
TTTCGCAAATTATCTCCTATGATTGTCATGAAAAATTGTCAAATAGAGATATGGTGCTATTTTATTAATCCGGTTTTTAACAGGTACCGTGTGCGCTTTAAAACAGTTTCGGCGGCAGATTCTCCAGACTTTCTTTCGATATTAAAGTTTTAAAGCAACGGCAAAATTGTGAAAAATCAGTAATTTGCTCCTCCTCAAAAAATACATATGGGCTGAAAGCTCGAAATTTGTTAGGCTAAATTGTCGAAATACAAACTAACAACAATATTTTGCATACTATTTTATGCGAAGCAAAATTTATTTTGATGAAGTTTTTTCTTTTTTGGTCATTATGGCGGTTGAGCCACGTAAGACTAAATTTGTATTAATTAGCGTTTCGCGCGGTGCGATGTCTCCTTTTAGAATGATTTGCAAGTTTGAACTTATCGCATCAATTATTTTTGATGAATTTTGACTAACGCTTGCAAGATTCAGATCCTCGGCAATAGGTGTATTGCCGAAGGATATTATTGAACAATCACCCGGTACGGAGATTTTTTGTGATGTGAGATAGCGGAACAATCCCGCTGCGACAGTATCATTTCCGCAGAATATTGCAGTTGGTTTATTTAGCGAATTAAACAATTCGCGCGCTGCATAATAACCCCATTCTCGGGTTGGTTCCTGACATTTTATGTATTCAGGCGGAATTGTTATATTATTTCTAGAGAGTGCATCCATATATCCCTGACGACGCAGCTTTGAAGTATAGTCATAGGTTCCGCTTATGTAAGCTATTTTACGATGCCCCAATGAAAGCAAATGTTCTATAGCGAATGTTGCGCCTTGGTAATCATCTGTTATTACGTAGGGTACGGGCAGTTCTTTTAGGTATAAATCAAAAAATAGCAGGGGAACTGTTAATTTACGATAGCTTTCGAGGCACTGTATATTAGGTACCGCAATTAAGGCGTTGGCGCCACAGTCTTCCAAAAAATCCAGAATTTTTTCCTCTTTCTCTTTTATGTTATGGGTCAGGTTTACGATCGGATGTAAATTTAACTCGCTGAATTTGTTTTCCAAAGCCGAAAAAATCTTGTAGTAGAAAATTTCGTCGTCAGGGAAAATAAAGCCCAGCAGTCCTTTGGTAGGTGAAGCTGTTGAACGATGACCGACAAAATTACCCTTGCTCGGTATTTTATGAATGAGTTTTTCATTTTCCAGCAGGCGCAGTGCTTTGCGTATTGTTAAATGATTGCAGACGTAAAGCTCCGCGAGTTTACGTTCCGATGGAAGAGCTTCGCCAGTCTTTAGATTTTGTTCCTTTATGAAAGAACGAATTTCCCCTGCTAATCCTATATATTTTTCAGGTTTGCCGCGCCTCATGAAACATCCTTAGTGTTAATAAATTAATAAAATATACATAACTATTATAATCGCTAAATTTTAAAAGTCAATAACTATACCGATATATTTATTAATAATTATAAAATACGAAATAATAATATATCGCTATATTAAATATTTTTTTAAATTAGGGCTTGACAAAGTTGCTTTCAGGTATTATTAATCTTTATACTAAACAATAAATATGGATATATACTATGGCTAAAATTAAAGCAGTACTTGGTTTCGATATGGAAACTGATATCGGCAGTTGGACTTCTGGTTATGAAGGGATGAAGTATGGTACGCCAATAATTCTAGATATTCTCAAAAAACATAATATTAGTGGAACATTCTATTTTACAGGCGATGCCGCCCGCAAAAATCCCGAAACAGTAAAAAGTGTTTTAGACGCAGAACATGAAATCGGTTGTCATACGCTTTTTCACGAAACTATCGGAGATGCATTATTTGAGATTCCTGGAATGGTTCCAATTCTGCCGGAGGAAGTCGAGAATCGAATAAAACTGGCTACAGAATGGGTTGAAGAAGTTGCCGGAGTTCGTCCGACTGCTTTCCGCTGTCCGCGTTTGTTTGGCTCAAATGCTGTAACTAATGCGCTGGAAAATCTTGGCTATCAGAGTGACGCTACTTATCCGATGTATTATTTTAAAGATCGTCTAACTCCTTATCATCCGTCCAAAGATGATTGGACAAAAGAGGGCGATATGAATTTAATCGAGTTGCCTAATTTTGCGAATCTCGCAATGGACTCGAAAGATGAATTCGGCAGGGATATGGATCAATGGCCTTTGTTCCGTACAGAAAGTGCCGAAAAACTGATAGAGCATGTCAAAGCTTATATCGGCTATTGCGAAAAGAAAAATATTGAACCTTTCCTGTGTTTTTATTTTCATCCGTGGGAATTCTGGAAAATGCCGGAAGGTCTGATTTATTCTGGAGAGGGTGCGGTTCTGCCTGATCCATTTATAATAAAAAACTGTGGCAAATACGCGGCGGAACAATTTGATATAATGATAAGCATGCTCAAAGATTTGGGAGTAGAATTCTATCAGGCAAAACAGATTACAATATAAACGGAATATAATAATGGATACAATTAGAATCTGGCGTTCGTCATATAGTCCTTTTGGCGAAAGAAAACGTGTTGAAGATGATCGTGAATCAGAAACATTTATTGCTGAACAAGTATATACGGATGAAGAATTATCCGGAATAGCTGGAGCTGGCTTTAATGCTATATGGGTACATGGTCTACTTCATCAAGTCGTGAATTCACCAGTTTTCCCGGAGCTCGGCACTAATTGTGACCTTCACCTTAATGCATTACGCAAACTGATTGACCGTGCTACAAAACATGGGTTAAAAATATTTCTGTATATGCAACCGCCGCGTGCATTGCCAACCGATAACCCTTTCTGGGATAAACACCCGGAAGCTGGCGGTCACATTGAAGAAAGACTTCCTGCGGATGACTCTTCAGGATTGATTGACTACCGCTGTTTCTGCACGTCTCAGCCGATTGTTAAAAAATATTTGCGTAATGCTTCAGAAATATTAGCGCGTGAACTGCCGGATCTAGGTGGTATAATAATGATCACTGCGTCAGAATATTCATCGCATTGCATTGCTCGTTGCGGTACTACATTGGGTGCGATGGGTGAAATAATTGAAGTGGAAACAACTTGTCCGCATTGCGCTAAACGTGACCCGGCGGAAATTATTTCTGAAATAATCACATTGATGCGTGATGGCATTCGTGCGGCATCGGATACGATGGAAATCCTTGCTTGGAACTGGTCATGGACTTTTTATTATGAAAAACCATGCCGTGAAATTATAGAGCGTTTACCGAAAGATGTTATTCTTATGTTGGGCTTTGAACGCGGTGGCAAACAGGACTACTGTGGTCAAAAAGATGTTATTGTAAATGAATATTCTATATCATACGCCGGACCATCTGAACAATGCCGGGAAGCTCTTGCTGCTGCAAAAGAATGTGGTTTGCGTACTGCGACTAAACTACAGTTTGGAACTACACACGAACTTGGAAACGTAGTCAGCTTACCTTTGCTTGGCAATATCTTCCGCAAGGCAGATTTTATGCGCCGCAATGATATGGTTGGATTTATGGGATGTTGGAATTTTGGAAACATGCTGAGTGCCAATACTGCCGCCTTCAATTATTTTTTATCTAAAGAAGCACCAGCAGATGAAGGTGATGCGCTAAAAGCATTTGCGCTTGACTATATGCCTGGATGCAAAGCTGATGAATGTATAAAAGCATGGTATACTTTTGCGGATGCTATGTTGAACTACCCATTTGGAATTCCTTATCTTTATGGTGGACCTACCAATTATTCGCTGGCGTATATTCCTCATTCAAAAGCTTTGAATGATATTTCTGCCGGGCGCGCATGGCTAAATGATAAGCGTGGTGATGATTTGTCAGGATGTTTGGGAGATTTTTCTCTAGACGAAGTTATTGCTGGATTTGAGAAACTTTCCGTCATGTGGGCTGAAGGTGTTGCTCAACTTGAAGATGCATTATCGGGAAGCTCATCGGAAAATGCTGTACCTGAACTGGCTAACGCTAAAGTTTGCGGCGCGGCTTTTCATAGCACTATGAATACTTTTAAATTCTATAAACTGCGCCTTGACTGGTTAGAAGAAAAAATCGAAGAATACAAAAGCATTGCAAGAAATGAAATCGCAGTACTGGAAGAAATAAAACCAGTTGTAGCCTCAGACAAACGGTTTGGTTATCATTCAGAAGCTCACGCTTATATGTTTAATGAAGAAATGATCGAAACAAAAATTAAAACTTTAAAATCACAAGTTAGTAATTAGAAAATTACTAAACATCAAAAACAGGAGAAGTAAAAATGAGTAATGGTCCAATGATTCCAATTGAAGAGTATGCTGAACGCAGAGCTCACGCGGCAAAGTTAATCGCAAATGAAGAACTTGATGTACTGGTTGCTAACTCCAGTGATGCTGATGCCTCCAATGTCAGATATTTTTCAGCTTTCTGGCCGCTTTTTGAGATGGGTGGCGTATCAATTGCCCCGTCCGGAAAATCCGCTCTGATGGTAGGTTTGGAATCCGAAGAGTTCTCCAAAGGACGCAGTTATCTTGAAAATATACATTTGATGAATGAATATCGCGAAACCGCCAATCCGGTTTATCCGGGAGCTTCTGGTAGCAGCTATAACGAAGTATTTGAATCTATTGGAGTCAGAGATCCCAAAAGAATTGGGGTAGCCGGATATCTCTGCACGAATATGGCTATGTATGAAGGACTTAAAGCAGCTTACCCAAATGCCGAAATCATTAACGCTGACCATATTACCACAAAACTTAGGGGAATAAAATCTCCCGCAGAACTAGCCTGCCTGCGCGAAGGGCTTCGACTTGGAGAACTGGCGCTTGACGCGATGCTTAAAGCAGTTAAGCCAGGTATGACAGAACTGGAACTTACTGGAGTAGCTATCAATGATCTATATTCGAACGGCGCCGAATGTGAAGCGCATACGATTTATTCCTTTGGCGGCAAAAGTACAACCAACGCGATTTCCCGTGCTACACACCGCAAGCTGGAAAAAAGCGATATAGTCCAAATCAATGTCGGCGGAAAAGTGGATGGTTATTCTCCATCTGTCGGACGTCCATTTTGTTTAGGGAAAATGACTCCTGAACAACGTAGACTCATCGAATTTGGACGCGATATGCACTACAAAACTTACGAATGGGTACGTGCCGGTGTAGTAGCTAAAGAAGTTGTGATAAAATATGAAGAATATGTAAAAGAGCAAGGAATGGAACAATATTATCTCTATGGACCTTGTCATGGACTCGGTCTTATGGAAGTCGAACAGCCATGGATGGAGAGCGTTAGCGAATACATACTGGAAGAGAACATGACATTCCAAGCTGACACCTTCTTCTATGATAATGAGTTTGGTCTGCGCTGGGAAAATGGACTCAGGGTAACGGAATCTGGTCCCGCCGAAATGCTAAATAAAGGTACACATATGGATATTATTGAAATAGACTGCTGATTTCTTTATGTGAGTATATAAAATGACAGCTAATGAATTAATTACTTTATTTGAAGAAGGCAGCAAACGCTACACATTGATTGGTAATCTTGAAAATGGAGTGCTGGCTGGACTGGATCTTGAAGGCAGACTTTTTACTATTCTAAATGGTGAAGTAGTCAGTTTGGTTAATCCTGAAGCAATACTTGGAGTTACTGACCGCCGGGAATATCTTAATCCCGGCGGCGATGGTCTCTTGCCGGCACCGGAAGGAACTTGCTTGGGGTACGAATACTCTACTGAAAAATGGCGCGTTCCGCCTGCTTTGACAGGGGCTCGTTTCAAAATTACCTCGGAATCTAATAACCGCGCTGTGATTGAGGCTGAAGTCGATCTGATAAATGCCTCAGGCTTGGGTATTCCAACTATTTTTCGGCGGGCTATTGAGATTAATAGCCAAGCTAAAACTTTGACGATGAAAGTTATTGAATCAATAGAATATATTGGTACAAAAAAAATGACCAATGAAGAATGTTTGTTGACGCCATGGACACTTTGCCAGTTCAACTGTAGTCCAGGCTGTGAAGTTATATTCCCGGAAGTTGATGCATCCCAAGTATGGGATATGTATGACGATAGTAGGAGTCATCGCTTTTTGGCTGACGGCTGTTGGCATGTAAAAACTGACAGCACACTTCGTTATCAAGTTGGCTTGGGTGAAAAAGTTCCATGGATAGAATTAATTTTGCCAGACAGGAATTTGCGAGTCAAAAGAAGCGCGACTCTCCTGCATGAAGATCAGAATTATATTGATATAATTGATGCACCGCCGGAAGAAAAACCATCCGACAAAGGCGTTCGCTACAGTGTTTACAGTGATACTAATGGTTTTATGGAAATCGAAGCGGCAGGTGGTTGTCCTGAAATCATAAAACCCAACTCTACAATGAGTCTAGAGGTAATCACAGAGTTTAAGCAAAACATTGATAAAAAATAATTTTTTCGGAAAACTTTTTCTTAAAATATATTCCTTATATTGAAAAATATAGCCAAATACACCAATAGAATTATTGTATGCTATCGACCGCATATGTGATTTGAATGTGATTTAAACAGGGTTACACTTTTCCGACATTAACCCTGCATTCGTTTTAAGGGATGCACAAAAAAGGAAAAGTGTTATGGGGCAGAAGAAAAAAGTCTCTCGCCGGGCTGGAAGTTTTCCAGCTGAATTTCGTATTCGTGTTGTAAAATTATTTATCGAAGAAGGATACACCATCGGTATGCTCTCCGAGGAATTCGGGTGCGGTCAAAGTACCAAAAAACGCAAAGCCGGGTAATTATGTGGGCAAACTGCAACTTAGCGGAGATGATGAAAAAGTTCCTGTTGAAATTAATCTGCATGTGTATAATTTTACTTTGCCGGAACGAGTTCCGTTTCCGATAGCTGTATGGACTAGAAATCCGAAAAAGGGCGACATGGATTATTACCGGAAAATTTTTGCGAAATTTCTAAAACATGGCATAGATCCAATTACCGCAGGGAAAGCCTGCAAAATAGCGGGCACTGACTTTAAAGAATTTGATAAAACTATAAAATTCTGTCTGGAGCGCAATCAGCAAGTATTTGAAGTTAATAAAAGCAACTTGAAATCACTTTATGAACACTTAAAAGAAAAAGACTGGTTGAGCAAAGCTCTTGTTTATACTAATCAGGATGAACCCACTGTACAACAGTTCAAAAACAAAAACATTCCTTATTACGAAAAGATGAAAAGGCTTTATCCTGGACTAAGGGTTTTTGCGGCAACTGAATATCACGCCGATCTTGATAAAGGCTGTGACATCTGGTTGAATGATTTATCTACAGCTAAAGGAATGGAGTTTGCCGCTAAACACAAAAGGGAAGCGACACTATGGAATTATTATTGTGGTATCCCGATTAGAGTTGATTATTGCTCATCCCGCGAGAATCAGCCATTGATGTTGATTGAGCGAGAGAGTATTGAGCAACGCTTACCCTTTTGGATTGCTTGGAAATACGGAGTTAAAGGTATTTTTATTTATGCAGGGAACTGCGCTAGACCTCGAAAAATGCCAGACAGCAATTACTGGCAAGTTAATCAAGAAGGGAAATGGCCTTATTGCGGTGTTCTTAATGGTGATGGCTTCATAATGTATCCCGATTGCATACCAAGTATTCGAATGAAAGTTCTTCGCGACGGCTTGGAGGATTATGGTTATTTAATGGCCTTGAAAAAAGTCCTACCGCTAATCAAAGACAAAAAGCTTCGTCAAAGAGCGGAAGCTATTTTGAAAGTGCCTGCACAAATAATGGTTGATCCGCATTACTTTAACCTTTAGTATACTATACTTAGGCAGATTTTGCCATTAAAGAATCAACAAGTTTTACCGCACCGTTGGCGTCGTCACTATATCCATCCGCGCCGATCTCGTCGCAGAAGTTTTGAGTAACTGGAGCGCCACCGATAATAACTTTTGCATTTTTATCTTTAAAGTGATCAGCAATTTCTTTCATATAAGACATAGTAGTTGTCAGAAGTGCGCTACATGCAATCAGATCTGCGCCTTGCTCAACGCCGCCTTCGAATTTAGCGATGTCGCAGTTAACTCCGAGATCGATAACATCATAACCAGCACCCTTGAGCATGATAGCTACCAGATTTTTACCAATATCATGCAAGTCGCCTTTGACTGTACCAATAGCAACTGTTCCCAAAGACTTACGTCCTGTTGCAGCTAATAATGGTTCAACTATTTCAAGACCTGCCTGCATTGCGCGGGCCGCGATCAGAAGTTCTGGTACATAAGCTTCGTTGCGTGAAAAACGTGCGCCGATTTCGCGCATTGCCGGGATCATTCCGTTATCAACGATTTCGTTGACGTCGTTTCCAGCTGCGAGATATTCTTTGACGAAGTCTACTACGTCATCTCTTTTACCTTTGATTACTGCATCTTGTAGGTCTTGTAAATTAGCCATAATTAAGACTCCTGTTTTTAGTTTTTGTTTAAAAAATACTCTATAATTGCTATCTTGTAAATAAAAAATACTGCATAAAAAGTTTATTTTCTTGTTTTATTTTATTATTTTTTTGCTGTATATTAACATATAATTAAATATAAAAATAACCAATTATCCACGATCAACCGCTTGGTTGCTAAAGTTGAGTGAATGCATTAATAAGGGATATTCGCGATAAGCCGCGGTCAACGTCTGTCCCGCTTCGTTAAATATTACGGCTTTACATCTGGTCGTTCCGATATCAATTCCCATGAAGGTTATAATATTGTCCTTATTTATACCATATTTTTAGGAAACTTTTAACCTTAACCAGACAGTTTTTGATAACTACCAATGATTTTGCTGTTTACCTTAATCTGTATCAATAGCCTCCATATTTAATGATATTTAAGAGTAATAATTATGTTGTCTTTATCATTATGTATATTTATTTTTATTATCAAAAATTATTTTCTTATACTTATTTTTTGATATTTTTCTTATTTTTACAATACATTACTATTTTTTAAAAAACCATCTAAAATGATAAAATAGAGGAATAATTCATTAACATATAGCAGGAATAATCTTTTTCTTAATGTATTATGAATATAGTGATTTTATTTATCGCAGGGATTATTCCTACATATTTTAAAAAAACAAATAGCAGAGGGTTCGGTTTATGTGTAAACAAACAATTGTTGAGAAAGTTCAATGTGGAAAAGTTCTGGTATCAGATGGTGCTTGGGGCACATTTTTACAGAAAAAAGGAATGAAGCCTGGTGAATGTCCTGAATTATGGTGCGTAGATCATCGTCAATCAGTTCTCGAAATAGCAGACAGCTATATTGATGCTGGTGCAGATATGATTGAAACTGACAGCTTCGGTGGAACTTCTTTCAAGCTTGAACATTATGGACTCGAAGATCGTGTATTCGAATTAAACCGTGCTGCGGCATCTATTTCTCGCGATGCGGCTGGTCCTGATAAATATGTAATCGCTTCAATAGGACCTACCGGCAAAATGCTGGTTATGGGTGATGTTACTGAAGAAGATCTTTATAATGCTTTTAAAGAACAGGCGCTTGGTCTCGCCAGAGGCGGAGCTGACGCGGTCTGTATTGAAACAATGTCTGATATTGCAGAAGCGGTATGCGCGGTAAAAGCTGTAAAAGAAAATACTGAACTCGAAATCATCTGTACTTTTTCATTCGAAAAAACTGTTACAGATGAATACCGCACAATGATGGGTGTTTCTCCAGCTGACATGGTTGCGGCACTAATTCCTGCTGGAGCTGACATAGTCGGCACAAACTGCGGAAACGGAATGGAACGCATGATCGAAATCGTTAAGGAAATCAGAGCAGCTGACGCTAATATTCCTATTCTTGTCCACGCTAATGCTGGAATGCCTGTGTTAGTAGATGGTGTTGACACTTTCCCTGACACTCCTGAAGATATGGCACAAATGACTCCTGCATTAATAGCGGCCGGAGCAAATATCATCGGTGGATGCTGTGGAACAACCCCAGCGCATATAAAAGCAATTAAAGAAGCAATTAAATAATTTCAAAGGAGATTGAAAAAATGGCTGAAGGAAAATTTTCAGGAACAGCAATTGGAAGTATGCCTTACGCGGACCCAAAATACGCTTGTGAAGTATCATTAGCGACACTTGATTGTCCAATCTGGCCTCAGCTTTCACATTTCGGACTTTACGAACAAATGGAAATCCAGTATTCGGAAGGAATGCCATGCGTAGTTATAGATGAAGAAAAAGGCCGCATGTATTTCGATACATCAGGCGACTACTCAGATGCCTTCGCAGAATTCTATGAAAGTTATATGGTCGCAATGGATGAAGACGACGGCGATGGCGATTGTTCCGCAATGGCTATCAGTGAAAAATACTCTAAAGGTTTTTATGCTATGGAAGCTGCTTTACAGGCGAAAGGCGGGAAAATTCCATGGGTAAAAGTTCAAACTACTGGACCCTGTAGTTTTGCTCTTACTATAGTAGATGAAAACAAACGCGCTATGTGGTACAACGAAGAATTTCGTGACGTCATCATCAAGGGACTTGCCATGAAGTGTCGCTGGCAGATTCAAGAATTCAAAAAATATGCGGATAATGTCATCTGTTTTATTGATGAACCAATACTCTCTGCTTTTGGAAGCTCAACTTATGTTTCTGTTTCCCGCGATGAAGTCGTAGTGGCTCTCGAAGAAACTATCGCGGCTGTTCATGCTGACGGCGCACTTGCTGGAATTCATTGCTGTGGTAATACAGAATGGAGCATTTTGATTGACGCTGGTGTGGATATTGTCAATTTTGACGCTTTCGAGTTCGGCGAAACCATCGCTATGTATTCTGAAAAAGTAAAACCGTACCTGGAAGATGGGAAACTCCTCGCATGGGGCGTGGTTCCTACTTCAACTGAGATACGTGAACAAAATGTGGATTCACTCGAAATACAGTTGGAAAAAGTGATGGACATTCTCGCAGCTACAGGAATAGATAAAGACTTGATCGTTAAACAGGCAATTATCACTCCTTCATGCGGAACTGGTTCTATGGCTGACGCTGATGCTGACAAAGTTTTCGAAATGGTCAGTGAGCTTTCAAAACGTATGAAAGAAAAATACGGATTTTAATTGACCCCCTGTTTCCTGTTGTCGTTTTGTCTGTTTAAGATGAGGCGGCAGCAGGAACTTTTAATAGAGATAGATTATGAAACTGGCAATATCAGGTAAAGGCGGAGTTGGCAAATCAACAGTATCCGCTGTTTTATCGCTACTTCTCGCACGTCAAGGCAAACGAGTGCTGGCACTTGATTGTGACCCTGATGCTAATCTTGCCGGAGCACTTGGCATGAGTTCCGAGAAACAGGCAAAGATTATTCCTATTTCAGAACAAGCCGCTTTGATCGAAGAACGCACCGGAGCGAAAGTCAAACGCTATGGACAGATGTTTAAACTCAACCCTGAGGTTTCCGACATTGCTGATGATTATGCTTTGAAGCACGAAGGTGTTGATCTACTAGTGCTGGGTGCTGTGGATACTGGCGGTGGCGGATGCGGCTGTCCAGAAGGCGTACTTATTCGTGCTCTGGTTACAGATTTAGTTTTATATAAAGATGAGACTTTAATAATGGATATGGAGGCTGGGGTCGAACACCTTGGGCGTGCGACTTCAAGAGGAGTTGATGCTATGCTGGTGGTAGTTGAGCCAGGGCAAAACTCTATCGACTGTGCCAAACGTGTCATAAGAATGTCAAAACAAATCGGTATCAAAGATATTCGTTTCATCGCTAACAAGGTGAATGACGCGGAAGACGAAGCATTCATCAAGTCAGCCATTGATGGCTATGAACTTATTGAAACACTGCCATATTCTCAAGAGATTCGTAAAGCTGACCGAATGGGGAAATCCATAATAGATGCTTTATCACCAGAACTATTGAATAAATTTGAAAATATTTTAACTGAACTGGAAAATTAATTATGCACAATGTAACACGCGAAAAATTCGCAAAATTGATGGATGAGATTGAAGAAATTGAAGATAAACTCGAATCAAAAGATACTAAAGAAGATATCAATGCTCTCAGAGAAAAACTTATCGAAAAACGTAATGAACTACAGCGTCTTAGTGACGGTTGCGGACACTCTCATAATCATTAAGGATATATCATGAGCTATTTAATTGCAGTCAGCGGTAAGGGCGGAGTGGGGAAAACCACTCTGGCAGGGCTCTTGGTTACACGATTAATTGCTCGAGGCTGCGCTCCTGTTTTGGCGGTTGACGCGGATCCGAACATGTGTCTTGATGATGTCTTGGGAGTGGAAGTTACTAAAAGTATCGGTACTGTTCGCGAAGAAGCTAGAGATGTAGCTAGCAAAGGGCTTGCCACGGGTATATCTAAACAGGAACTTCTGGAATACAAAATATCTGAAAGTCTGGTTGAAGCAAAAGATTTCGACCTGATCGCGATGGGACGTTCCGAAGGTGCTGGCTGTTACTGCTATGCCAACAATGTTTTGAAAAACGCTATCGGTCAGATGTCTGATGCTTATCCGTATTTAGTGCTTGACAACGAAGCCGGACTAGAAAATCTTTCCCGTCGTATAGTGCAAAAAGTTGATTTAATGATAATGATTGCTGATCCTTCAAGTCGTGGTTTAAAGACTGTTACCCGCTTGCACGAAATGACTAAAGAAATGAATATTGAATATAAACAACTGGCAATTGTAATAAACCGTTTACGGACTGATAAAATGCCAGATAAAATAGAAGAACTAAAAGAAACAACTGGAGCGGATTTTGTAATCGGACTGCCTGCTTGCGACGAACTCGCAGAACTGGCGGAAAAAGGCGAAAATATCGCTAAAGTTTCATCCGATAATAAAATTGTCGCTATCGTTGATGACTTGCTGGAACAAGCAGGTCTGCCTGGAAATAAACCAATTTAATTTTAAATAAACCTAATACAAGGAAGAAAAATGGCTAAAGAACCGAAAAAACCTGAAGAATTGGTTTCGGACGAAGCGTCAATTGAGATTATTATCAAGTCTCAACTTGACTGCGTTGATACTTGTTTCTCCAGAGCTGATTCTCAAAGCACTTGTTGTAAGTTCGGAACTCAGGGCGTCTGCTGTAGAATATGCCACATGGGGCCGTGCAAAATCACTCCTAAAGCTCCGCGTGGTGTTTGCGGAGCTGATGCTGACACTATTGTCGCGCGTAATTTCCTCCGGGAAGTAGCGGCAGGCACAGCAGCTCACTCTGATCATGGACGTCATTTAGTCCTGCGCTTCAAAAAAGTAGCGGAAGGTAAAGAGCCTGACTACAAGATCACTGACGTAAAAGCCCTCCATCGCGTTGCAAAAGACTACGGCATCGAGACAGAAGGTCGTGAAGTAAATGATATTGCTTTGGAACTGGCTGATCTTTTTATCTCTGAATTTTCTTCTCAGGAAGAAGACTTAAAAACATTGAATCTTGCTCCTGAACAGACCAGAGCTATTTGGGAAAGGAATAAAGTTAAGCCGCAAGGTATTGACCGCATGGTTGTTGAATGTATGCACCGTACTCATATAGGAGTGGATCATGATTATAAAAATCTCCTTGACATGGCTTTCAAAACATCACTTGCTGACGGTTGGGGTGGTGCGAGAATCGCTTCACAGGTTTCAGATATTATGTTTGGTACTCCTCAACCATTACGCAGTACTGCAAACTTAGGTGTACTTGAAGAAAAACAAGTCAATATAATTGTTCACGGACATGAGCCTGCGCTTTCAGAAATGCTCGCGTCTGCAATACATGATCCTGAAATATTAGAATACGCTAAAAAAGCCGGAGCTGAAGGCGTAAATCTCGCCGGATTATGCTGTACCGCTAATGAAATCCTGATGCGCCGCGGCGTTAAAGTAGCGGGTAATTTCCTCCAGCAGGAACTTGCCATTATTACTGGCGCGGTTGAAATGATGGTTATTGATGTACAATGCGTAATGCCCAGCCTGCCGAATGTGGCAAGCAGCTATCACACAGAAGTTGTTTCAACTACTGATATTGCCAAAACTATTGGCGCGACTCACATGGAATTTGACGAAGACCACGCTTATGATTCAGCTGTTAATCTGGTCAAAAGAGCGATTGACAACTTCAAAAACCGTGATCCGAAAAAAGTACAGATTCCGAAAGCCAAAAAACCTTTAGTCGCCGGTTTCAGCGTCGAAGCCATCAAACACATGCTTGGCGGTACATTCCGTCCTTCATTCCGTCCTTTGAATGACGCGATTATTTCAGGTAGAATCAAAGGTGTTGTCGGTATTGTCGGATGTAATAATATTAAAACTAAAACTGACTCTTATATCAACGCGCTGACCAAAGAACTTATCAAACGTGATATTCTGATTCTCAAAACAGGCTGCGCGGCACAGGCTTCGGCTAAAGCCGGAATGCTTACTCCTGAAACTGCCCTGGAATATGCCGGAGCAGGACTGAAAGAAGTTTGCGAAACAGTAGGTATGCCACCGATTCTGCACATGGGAAGTTGTGTTGATAACTGCCGTATCCTTGACGCCGCCGCGCATATCGTTGCCGAAGGCGGACTTGGTGAAGCACTCGGACAGGTTCCCGCAGTTGGCGTAGCTCCTGAATGGATGAGTGAAAAAGCTGTTGCTATCGGATGTTATTTCGTTGCATCCGGTGTTGATGTTATCCTCGGACAGCCTTTCCATACATCCGGTTCTGAAAACGTAGAGAAATATCTCAGTGAAGGTGCTACAGAGAAATTTGGTGGAGGTTTCTACCAGATTGCTGATCCTATGGAAGCGGTTGAGAAAATCATGGAATTGATTGATGAAGCTCGCGAAGCTCTGGGTATTAACAAGAAAGCTGAGCGTAAACTTTTGGATATGAAAGATAGGAGAAGTTTAGATGTCTAAGATAATTTGTACAAGTGCCATTGACGGTGCTGTTGAATGGGTAGCCAAAGCTGAAGCAAAACTTGCTGAACTTATCAAGGCTAAAGGCGAAGAATGTCCTATCGCTTTCCCTGACACAGCTTATTACCTGCCGATAATTTATTCTTTTACCGGCAAAAAAATGGAAACAGCCGCGGATCTCCGTGATATGCTGAAATACGCCAAAGAGTTGCTTCCGGCAAGACCAAGCGATGATGTCTGGCTGCCTTATCTTGGCTCTGCCCTTGACGCTGGCGCGGTATCTTTATTCGCTACTGAAATAATTGAAGCGTGTAATTATATTCTCGGTCCTGATCCGATTCACGGTATCTGGCTCGGTGCTGCTTCTGACGTTATCATGCGTGAGCGCGGTATTGAATTTGTAGATGGTTCCGCTCCCGGTTTTGCCGCAATTGTCGGTGCGGCTCCTACTAATGAGATAGCGGTTCAGATCGCCAAAGAACTCCAGCAGAAAAATATTTATGTATTTATGGCTGGCGATACTGACGGTAAACAGTTTGCCGATCAGCTTGAAGAAGAAGGCGTCCAGCTTGGCTGGGAAACTCGTCTGGTTCCTTTCGGAAACGATGTTTCATCTATCGCCTTTATTCTTGGTTTCGCCAACCGCGCGGCATTATCTTTCGGTGGTGTTAAGCCTGGTGATTTTGCCGGTAATTTAAAATACAACAAAGACCGTATCTTCGCATTTGTTTTAGCATTCGGTGAAGTTACTCCTGCAAAATATGCTATGGCTTGTGGAGCTGTTAACTATGGCTTCCCGGTTATCGCTGATACTGATATTCCGCAAATCCTGCCTACGGGTGTATGTACTTATGAGCATGTTGTTTCCAATGTTAAAGCAGATGTAATGGTGGAAAGAGCCTTGGAAATCCGCGGTTGTAAAATCAAAATTACTGAAGTTCCGGTTCCGGTTGCTTACGGCCCCGCATTTGAGGGCGAACGTATCCGTAAGGAAGATGTCCATTGCGAATTTGGCGGCAATAAAACTACCGCTTTTGAATTTGTTACAACTCTCGAACTTGACGAAATAAACGATGGCGAAATTGAAATTGTCGGCCCTGACCTTGACGAAGTCGAAGAAGGAAGTTCCCTGCCTTTAGCTATCTGGGTTGAAGTAGCTGGACGCAAAATGCAGTCTGACTTTGAACCTATCCTTGAACGCCAAATTCACCATCTGGTCAACGGTGCTGAAGGAATCTGGCACATGGGACAGCGTGATATCGTTTGGACTCGTGTTTCTAAAACCGGATTCAAAAACGGTTTGCGCCTGAAACATTATGGGAAAATCATTCATGCAAAGCTTCTTTCTGAATATCCTGCGATTGTGGATAAAGTGAAAGTTACTCTGGTAACTGACTCAGACGAAGTTGAAAGACGTCTGGATGTTGCCAGAAAAGTTTATATAGAACGTAACAAACGTCTGGCGACCATGACCGACGAATCTGTTGATACTTTCTATTCGTGCCTGCTCTGTCAGTCTTTCGCACCTGACCATGTATGTATAATCACGCCAGAACGTCTCGGACTTTGTGGCGCGTACAACTGGCTGGACGGTAAAGCGGCTTATGAAATCGACGAAACCGGCCCGAATCAGCCGGTAGTAAAAGGTGAATGTCTTGACCCGATAAAAGGTATCTGGAAAGGAATTGACGAATATGTTTACTCAAACAGCCATAAAGCTGTCGAAAGTTTCAGCGCCTATTCAATAATGAACAACCCGATGACAAGCTGTGGATGTTTTGAAGCTATCTGCGCTTATGTCCCAGAATGTAATGGAGTTATGGTGGTAAACCGTGAATTTCTCGGTGAGACTCCAAGCGGAATGACATTCTCATCTCTCGCCGGAAGTGTCGGCGGTGGTGTACAAGTTCCCGGCTTCATGGGCTGCGGTAAAGTATTCCTTACTTCCAAAAAATTTCTCTTCGCGGAAGGCGGATTCAAACGTCTGGTATGGATGCCTAAAGAACTTAAAGAGCTGCTGAAAGATGATCTTCTGGAGCGTTTTGCTGAACAGGACGCCGACGGCCTGTTTGACCAGATCGCGGATGAAACTGTTGCCAGCGATGCTCATTTAATAAGGGAATTCATGGAAAAAGTCAAACATCCGGCACTTGATATGCAGGATATGGCGGAACTCGCCGAATCCGCGGAAATGCCGGAAGCCGTTGAAGTTGAAGAAAGAATAGACGAAGCCAAAGAAGAAGCTCCTGCGACTTCTGCCGGAGTGTTGACTGCTGAAATGATTGAAGAAATCAAACAGCAGGTTAAATCAGAAGTCACATCTTCATTGAAAGCAACGGTAACTCAGGAAGTTGTGCGTGATATTATCGCTACTCTCAGCAGTAAATTCCTTGGAGAGGAAGTTGCGCCGTTTGAGACTACGGCGGAACTTGAAGAAGTTTTGCAGCAGTTCCCGACCGCGGCTGAACGCCTTGCGGAAGTAAACGCGTTTAAACTGCCGAAAGAAAACTGTGATGTTCCGGTCTGCACCGTGAAAATCGGCGCGACAAAAGCTGAAGGCGGAACTCGCGCTGTGACTTATGAAATCGGCGGCGCTACTTGCATGCCTTTCCATTTATGGGAAGGCGAAATGCCTAACCGTCCGCTGGTTGCTCTGGAAGTATTTGATGTAATCAGCAATAAATATCCTGACGCCTTACGCAAAATATATGGTGATCTACTGGAAAATCCTGCCGAAATGGCAAAAGTATGCGTTGATAAATACGGCGCTGATCTTATTAATGTCAGGCTCGAAGGCACACATCCAGAAAAAGGTAACCGTACAGCTGAACAAGCCGTGGAACTGGTTAAATCAGTTCTCGCCGCGGTTGATGTGCCGATAATCGTTACCGGACACAGCAATTTTGAGAGAAACAACGAGGTAATGAAAGCCGTAGCGCAGGCATGTGCTGGTGAAAACCTGATTCTCAACTGGGTTGAACAGGACAATTACCGCACTATCGCCGGAGCCGCGATGGCTTATGGCCATATTATTGTCGGACAGAGTCCGATTGACGTAAATATCGGCAAACAGTTGAACATTCTGATGGGTAACATGGACATCAAACGTGAACAAATAATCATGGACCCGATGACCGGAGCTACCGGATACGGTATTGAATACACCTACTCCGTGATGGAACGTATCCGTCAGACAGGTTTGGGCGGCGACAAAATGCTGGCTCTGCCGATGATCGTATCGCCGGGACAGGAATGCGCCAAAATCAAGGAAACTAAAGCTCCTGAGAGCGATTTCCCTGAATGGGGCGATCTGGACAAACGTTACGCGGTATGGGAATTGACCACTGCGGTTAGTCTGCTCTATTCCGGTGCCGATATACTGATTATGTACCACCCGGAAGCGGCGGTTCAAATCAAGAAGACCATCTTTGAATTGATGGACGGAACAGTTAAAAAATAAATAATAATGAGGATTGAATAATGGCTAAAAAATTAACAGGTCTTCAGATTCAGAAACTGTTGCCTAAAACCAATTGTAAAGAGTGCGGTTCAAATACCTGTCTTGCCTTCGCAATGAAACTCGCCAGTGGCAAAGCGGAACTCGCGGACTGTCCATATGCTTCAGATGAAGCTAAGGAAGTGCTCGGCGCGGCAAGTGAACCGCCAATAAAAGGCGTCGCTTTTGGCGCTGAAAAAAATATCAAAGTCGGTGAAGAAACTTGTTTCTACCGTCATGAAAAAACATTCGTCAACCAGACTCTGTTCGCAATCAATATCAATGATACCGATTCAGCGGAAGATATTGACAAAACTCTTGCGGACGTGGCGAAATACGAACTCGACCGTGTCGGCGAAATACTAAATATTGAAATGATCGCGATAACTCAAAAAGGCAGTGATGGTGAAGCCTTTGCCGCGCTCGCGGAAAAAGCCTGGAGCAAAGCAAAACGTCCGCTGGTTCTATACAGCAAAGACGCGAAGGTCCTTGCAGCAGCGGCAATTGTAGTGAAAGGATCAAACTCGCTTATCGGCCCGGCTACCCCGGAAAACGCTGATGAGTTAGTTGAAATCGCGAAAACTAATGAGCACGCGCTAGCGGTTACGGCTCCGAATTTGAATGAACTAGTTCTTTTGACCGCTAAACTCAAAGACGGCGGTTTTAATGATATAGTTATCCAGTTTCAGACAAACTCGCTGGCTGAACACTTCCAGGTAAATTCAATCGCCCGTAGAGCGGCATTGAAAGACGCTTACAAACCGCTTGGCTACGGCAGTTTGAACTTTATTAAAGATACTGATTTGTTGAGTTCTTCAGTTACGGCAATCAATGATATATGTAAATTCGGCGGCATCTGCGTTCTGCCGGAATTTGACAAGGCGCAGCTTGTCGGCTTGATGGCGTTGCGCCAAAATATCTATACTGACCCGCAAAAACCAATTCAGGTTGAACCGAAAGTCTACATGGTCGGCGAGCCGACCAAAGATTCCCCGGTATGGGTTACCACTAACTTCTCGCTCACGTATTTTATCGTATCAGGTGAAATTGAAAACAGTGGACTGGATGCGTGGCTGGTAATCCCGGAATGCGAAGGCATGAGTGTGCTTACCGCATGGGCAGCAGGTAAATTTAGCGGTGCAACTATCGGAAAATTCTGTAAAGAAATTGGTCTTGAGGATAAAGTAAACACCCGTGAAATAGTTATTCCCGGATATGTGGCGCAAATCAGTGGTGAACTTGAAGAAAATATGCCCGGTTGGAAAGTTATCGTAGGCACACAGGAAGCCGGAGATATAGAAAGTTTCGTCAAAGCGAAGTTTGACAAGTATTTAAGCTAGGATGGTTTAATATGCAGCTTATAACATTTCAGCCGTCAGGAAAAAGCATTAACGCGAAAGCAGGTTCAAACCTGCTCGAAGCCGCCAGAAAAGCCGGAGTTGAAATTGTGGCTCCGTGTGGCGGAAAAGGCACTTGCGGCAAATGCATTGTCAAGATAAGCTCAGGAGATGTTGAGTCAAATAGCCTCGGAGTCCTGAATGCTGACGAACTGGCTGATGGTTATGTACTGGCATGCAAAACCAAAATAAACAACACTCCCCTGACGGTGGAAGTTCCTGAACAAATCGGTATGAAAGGAGGGAAATTCACTTCTGCCGAAGAAGATTCAGGACTTATCCGGCAGGAGCTTTTCCCGCATAACTGGCAATACGATCCGCTTGCCGTGAAATGGTGTGTTTCGGTGGCGGAGCCGCAGTTGGAAGATGGTCTTTCAGACCTTGACCGCCTCTCCCTCGCGATTCAACACGACTGGGGAAAAGATGAAATCGTATATTCTTTCAAAGTAATCAGAAAAATCGCTGACACTATCCGCAAAGACAATGGAAATGTAACCGTTACCATGATTCGGGAGCCGGGACGTTCACATATCATAGGCATCGAAGCCGGGAACAAAACCGAACAGCATTACGGCATCGCGATTGATATAGGCACGACAACGGTGGCTGTTCAACTCGTTTACCTCCCGGATGGCAGCGTAACCGGTACTCAAACGGATTATAATGACCAGGTCGCTTGCGGTCTGGATATTATCAGCCGTATCAACTATGCCGCCAAAGCCGCTAATCTCGAAGAACTCCGCAAGCGGGTTCTCGGCACAATAAACAAGTTGATAAGGAAGCTCGAAGCTATGCATCACGTTGAGCCTCACGATATTTACAATGCGGTTATTTCAGGCAATACCACCATGATTCATCTTTTGCTCGGATTGAATCCTGAATATATCCGTCTTGCTCCCTACACCCCGACCATTCTGCAGGCCCCCTATCTTACCGCCGCCGAAGTCGGGATAAATATAAATCCACAGTCATGGGTTTACCTGTCGCCAAGCGTGGGCAGTTATGTCGGCGGTGATATTACTGCCGGAATCCTCTGCACCGATCTGGCGACTTCCAGCGAAGAACTGAGTTTATTTATCGACATCGGAACCAATGGCGAAATTGTTATCGGCAACTGTGATTTTATGATGACCTGCGCATGTTCAGCAGGCCCCGCCTTTGAAGGCGGCGGCATAAAATGCGGAATGCGTGCCGCTTTGGGGGCAATTGAAAAAGTTGAAATCAATCCCGAAACCGCCCGAGCAAAATATCAGACCATCGGTGACGTTAAACCTAAAGGCATTTGCGGTTCCGGAATGATTTCACTGCTGGCTAAATTATTGCTATCAGACTGGATTGACCCGGCGGGTAAGCTTGACCGCGACAGAAAATCTGAATTTATCAAAGTTGAAAACCGCTCCGCATATTATGTCATCGTTCCGGCATCTGAAAGCGATACTGGAAAAAATATTGTTATAAGCGAAGTTGACTTTGAAAATATTATCCGCACAAAAGCAGCGATATATTCAGCCTGCTCATTAATTCTCAATCAAGTAGAAATGAGTTTTGAGGATATTTCAAATATCTATATTGCCGGAGGATTCGGGCGTTTCCTCGACCTAGAAATGTCTATTACTATCGGCTTGTTGCCGGATCTGGACAGAAGCAAATTTAAATACATCGGTAATTCATCGCTCATGGGAACATACATGGTGCTCATGTCGCAGGAATTCAGGAAAAAACAACTCGATATTGCCAAACGCATGACCTACATTGATTTGAGCAGTGACCCGGGATATATGGATCAGTATATGAGTGCTTTATTCCTGCCCCATACAAATAAATCGCTGTTTCCATCGGTAAATATTTAAGGAATAATTATGTTATCAAATAAACAACAAGCTGTTGAAAAAGCTGTAAATATAGCTATCGAAAAGCTCAAAAGCGTTGATATAAGAGAACGCAGTAAACTACACGGGCTTGAAATATCCACTAACAAGCTTAACATGCGTCTTTTCGGAAAAGATATAATTTTAGACATTAATGATTTTTCTACTGATGCCAAGCCTGCTGATATTCTTTTAGTATTGCATTACCTTCTCTGTGATATTCCGGTCAAAAAAACTGGTGAGCTTATTTCATTTCGAGAATTTACCGGCGGGCAGTTTTATTATGAACCATTTTTGTCGAAAACCATCAAACCGCTCATAAACAAGTACGGCAACGATATTGAGAGCATTAAAAAATGTATGGCGAAATTTGATTATGAAGAAGTCAAGCTGGGAGATTTCGGAGCAAAAATTCAATCTTTCGGCCCTTTTGAAATAACTTTAATATATCGTCTCGGTGATGATGAATTCCCGGTTGACGCGGAAGTCTTATTTGATTCATCATTTAAGCGTATCTTTGTAGCGGAAGATGCATCAGTCATAGCCAGCAAAATTTGCATTGGCCTGCTCTTTTAAGGAACTATTATGAACCTTTTTGTTATAATTGGTTTCCTGGGGTTTTGAAAAACTGAAAATCGCTCTAAATGTCATTGTTTATGGAATAAGCCGCGATATAGTAAAAAAAATTGTGCTAAAATATCTTAAAAAAGGAGGTATAAATCATGGTTAGATGTCCCGGACAAGATACCAGATATTGGACTCCTGAAGATATTTTTGATATAAAATGTCCTTTCTGCAATAAGGAAATTGAATTTTTCAAGGATGAACCGTTCAGAATCTGTCCTGAATGCGAAGCTGAAGTGCGTAATCCAAAAATTGATCTCGGCTGTGCCAAATGGTGTAAATACGCTAAAGAGTGTCTGGGTAAACTCGCCCCGCAGGATGACGGAGAAGTTTCTATGTGTGATCGCCTTATCGCTGAAATGCGGAATGTTTTCGCTGATGACCGCAAACGTATAAGCCATGCTTTGAAAGTTTTAAGTTTTGCGGAGGAAATTCTCAAGCATGAAACAGCTGATCCACTTACCGTAAGAGCAGCGGCGATTCTTCATGACATCGGTATTCACGAGGCTGAACGCAAGCATAATTCATCCGCCGGCAATTATCAGGAGATCGAAGGTCCGCCAATTGCTGAGAAAATAATGAAAAAACTCAAAATACATGATGAAGTCATTAAACATGTTTGCAGGATTATTGGCTCGCATCACAGTGCCAAGGGTATTGATACTCCAGAGTTCCGTATTATTTGGGACGCGGACTGGATAGTTAATATTCCAGACGAATACGATCTTGAAAAAGATAATATTTCAGAATTAATCGAACGCACATTTAAAACCGGATACGGTAAAAAAATGGCATTAAGAAAATATACAAACCAATAAAACAAAAAGGATATAATTAATCATGAATGAACAAGCAGTAGTTTTAAGCGCGGGAGCGGCGGTCGCTTCGATAGCATTTTTTCACACCATCACCGGACCGGATCATTATCTGCCCTTTATAATGATTGGGCGTGTCAGAAACTGGTCTGCATTCAAAACTTCCATGCTCACTTTGCTTTGCGGTTTCGGACATGTGGCAAGTTCAATAGTGCTCGCGGCTATCGCAATTTTCTGTGGAAGTCTCCTGACTGGAATCAAATGGATAGAAGAATCTCGTGGAGAACTAGCGGCATGGATGTTGATTGCTTTCGGCTTTTTCTATATGGCTTGGGGAATAAAACAGGCTTATAAAAACCGCGAACATAAACACGTCCACAATCACGGTGACGGTCATGTCCATGAACACGAACACAGTCATCACGAAAGTCATTCGCATGTTCATATCAAAGATGACAAAAAAATTACTCCGTGGGTTTTATTCATTATTTTTATACTGGGGCCATGCGAACCAATGATTCCTCTATTGATAGCACCGGCCAGCCAGGGCAGTATCGTCGGTACAATCTGGGTCGCGGTTGTGTTTACGATAGTTACCTTGGCAACTATGCTCGGGCTTGTTTTATGCAGTTTATACGGTTTTAAGCAAATATCATTAAAGCCGATTGAAAAATATTCCCACGCCCTCGCCGGAGCATCACTTTTATGCTGCGGACTGGCAATGGTATTCCTCGGCCTGTAAGTTAAGTCTTAACCAGTAAATACATCAACAAAAATGTGATATCTTACCACAATATTAATATTCCCACAATCTTATCGCTGAAAAAAAACATGCACAAAGTCGTTCGTAAAATCGTTAGTACCAGGGGGTGTTTTGAGGGTAAATACCTTGGGCTTTCAGCCG
>Ga0307988_1000609_pt1 | contig 24019 bp, 20 predicted proteins | sample EllFjometagen183_FD_203166 | JGI IMG/M metagenome (GOLD analysis project Ga0307988, IMG submission 203166) | Marine microbial communities from Ellis Fjord, Antarctic Ocean - #183 | ecosystem: Environmental > Aquatic > Marine > Unclassified | place: Southern Ocean | collected 2014-10-08 | reverse complement strand
TTATTGAATGTTGATTATTGAATGTTGAATGTTGAATATTGGTTATTTGATGATTTGGTTATTTGGTTATATGGTTATTGACTTTTAACTGAGAACTTAGGGCTAAAGTTTATTATTCCAGATACAATATCAGCGAAAATCAGCGAAATCTGCGGGAAACAATATTAACTATTTAATGATCATTGGTTATTAAAAGCAAAACATCCCGGAATAATTCCAACTTCAAAAGAGGATATTAATTTACCATTAGTTTTATATCTATAAATCACTCCGTTCTGATTATAATCCAATGCATCTGAAACAAAAATTTCATTATCAACAGAACTTAATCCAAGTAAGTAAAAATTTCTATTATTTTCATCAATTAACATATTATCAGGTAATTGCTGATCGTGAATGGACATGACAGTTACTCCATCATTTAAAAAATAAAGCGAATCACCAGTGCCATTAATACACAAATTATCGGGGTTTTTTTGAATATCAGCAAAGATAAATTGTTTTATAATTTCGTGAGTATACAAATTTATTTTCCACAATGTTGGCATTTCATCATTCATAAATCCTCCACTGCACAATACCCACAGCTGATCTTCAACATCAATTACCATGCTGTTTGGCTCGACACCAATTACAATTGAATCTGTAAGCATGTCATTTTCAGAATTAACAACCATTATTGTATTATTAACCTTAGTTTGAGCATAAGATGACCAATTTGCAATAAATACTTCATCGTCATATTTTACCATACAATCACTACTCTTTCCCAATTCAATTTTACCAATAATATTATAGTCTGTGGGATTTACAATTGTTATTGAACTGCTGTACAAATCACTTATATATGCCTTTTGGTCGTTAATAAAAATTATTTCACGCGGTGAAGTCAGTTCACTTATTTTACCCTTAAATTCTAAAGTTTTTCTGTCAATTGAGTATATGATTCCAGAATTATTAATTACAATATAAATAAGTTCATTATTAATTGTAATACTCTGGGCAACATCGCCTAAAGGCACATTATTTACCTGGTAAAACATATTACTTGTTACAATAGAAGTTTCCGGGTTATAATATGACAATGATGAATTTGCCACCGAAAAATTTCCTTCGTTTACAATAAATACGCCTCCATTACTAATATCATCAATATCATTATTAACATCCTCCTTTTTGGAGCACGAAAACAACAACGATATACTTAATATAAAAATTATTTTTTTAAACATATGGTTTTAGTTTAAACTTGATTTTACAGTGTAAAGCTCAAAGAAAATTCATAATTACGCCCTGGCATTGCTCTCCAAAGTATTGCTTGATAGTCAACATCGAAAATATTAAATACTTTAAATCTAACATCAAACTTTGCTTTTTTAAGATTTATTTTTTTTCCTAACGATATGTTATTCAGCACATATTGAGGAAGTGGAAAGGAATAATCCTCATCGTTATTCAGTGAAGTATTTCGTGAACTTGTGTACGACAAATTCCAGTTAGCATAATACCCTCCATAATTGACATTTACATAGCCATTAGCCGTGTGCACAGGAACATACATCAATTGAACATCTGACAAACCTGATGCCATGGCGCTATCGCTGTTATTAGTTGTTAGGGTATATGCATACTCGCTAAAAATATTGTATTCTACCTTACCAAACTCCCCTGAAATACGTAAAGATAATTCACCACCTCTGGCATAAACTTCGGCAATATTTTCCGGACTCCAATACCGATAATCACCCGGCAGCCATATAATCCAATCATTAATTAATGATGAATACGCACTTGCACTTATTGCTATATTATGTTTCTTACTAAACATTGTAACATAATCTAGACCTACCTCTACTTCAAAACTTTCTTCGGGCTTAAGATTTGCGTTTCCTCCTGGGTACCAATACAAATCATTTAAGGATGGAATATTGTAATTTTTTGAGCCATTAATTCTGAAATTAAAATTTTGATTTGCCACTGGTTTATAGTTTATACCTAACATGGGCATTAGGGGTAATAGTTCTCCATCCACATTTTCTGCTCTTAGCAAACCTTCAACAGTAATTCTATCAATAAATATCTTTTTAAGATTTATATAATTACTAAAACTATTACGCTGCTTTTTTTTCAAATAATTATTACTATTAACTTCTTGCTGCAGCATCTCCATTCCAGCATCAAAAAAAAGGTTTTCAAATAATTCTGATGATACATTCCATGCAAATGAATATGTTTCAACTTTATTTTGCGAATCAATCAACGAAATGGGACTATTTAATTCATCCTCTGTTTCCAGAAAATAATCTAACTCTTCATAAAAATATGCGCCAACAGCTTCCCATCTTGTATTTTCATTATAAAGAGCCCACTTCAGAACATTTCTGGAAAAGAAGTCATTATTCCACTCTATCTGATTTCCCCCTTTTTCAACATTAGCCATTATTGGAGGAATATTACGTGTATTCCATTGGTTCCAAGTAATAAATGAAATTTGCTGTTTGCCAGAAATATTATACAAAAACTGCTGAGTAAATCCAAGGTTAGTAAAGTTAGCATTCGACTGTGTCATATCATCGCCGGAAGGCAATATTGCATTATTGAAATAAGTAAAATTGTTTAAAGATGATTGCCTAATAAAACGAGTACTTGAATAAAAATTAGAATTATTAAGATATACGGCGGCAGAGGTGAGGTAGGTACTAAAATTTCCCATTGACTGCTGGACAACTATTTGATTATCATTTTTTATGCCATTGCTCATCAAATTAACACTTCCGCCCAACGCGCCACTCACCTGAGATAACGAACCACTGCCATATTGTAATTCAATCTCATCAAAAAATGAGCCCGGCAACAATGAAAAGTCTGTTTGCCCAAGCATGGGAGAATTAATATTTACACCTTCCCATAGTACTTTTGTATGAGATGCTCCGGCACCTCTAAAAGACACAGTTGACAGGGATCCGCGACCATATGATTTAACAAAAACCGGAGAAAAGGCAGCAAGGAGCTCACCAATATCATGAAGATTTAGCTCTTTTTGAGCTATGGAATCTATGGTTGTAACTTTTGTTGGTGAACTAAAATCATCAATATTTCCAATAACCTCCAGTTCGCTAAGGAACAAAGTATCAAAAATCACCTGACTCTGGAGATTACCCCAAAGTGCAAAGATTAAAACAAACAGTTGATATTTTATTAATGAGTTGATTAGCTCTAGAGTTTATAAAGTTAGAAAGTTAAAAGTTGAAAGTTTGTGAAGTTGAAAGTCGAAAGTTTATAAAGTTGAAAGTTTGAAAGTTGAAAGTTGCTTATATGAAATTGAGGGGGTTAAGTCTTAATGAGTTTTGTTACAATAATACCTCTATTTGTAATGAGTTTAATAATGTAGTAGCCACGAGGTAAAAACTCAATATTTACAGTATTATTGGTTGGATTATTAACCTCTAAAATAGCTATGCCGCTTACATCAAATACCATTACTTTTTGAACAGATAAATGACTAGGAAAACTGAAAAAATTAGAAGCAGGATTAGGAAATATAATACCCGCAACACAGTCAATATTTTCAGCAACAGAAGTATTATTTCGATTATTAATAACCCCAACAGCATCAAGATCAAAGCCTCCCGTCTCAAATGGCGTTGGCCATGGATCGTTAATAATATTCTCGTTTGAATCGTAGGTTGCAAACCTATTGTCAATGCTACCAACCACATCAACTATTCGTACAGAAATAATATTTGAGACATCAAGTCCGGGAATATCTACTAGCTCATGCAGATCGAAAGGTGTTCCATACATTGCTTTGTACTTACCAGCCAAATTGTAAATTTTTGTAGCATCAATTAGTCCAAATGTACCCACTTGTGTATCCTGCTGAGTTAAAGATATTGGCTTAAAACTATGATAATCTATTCCATTGGAACTAACTTCAACAAATGCAAGCTCCAGAAAATCATCTAAAAATGAGTTTTCAAAAATGGCAAAATCACAACCCTCACCATCAGAAATTGGTGTATTAAAAGTAAGTGTAGCCACTCCCCCATCACCTAGACTTACAACCATAATATTTGATTTTCCCACAGCATTTGTGTCGGCACCATAGGTGGTAATACCAAGTTCCGCATTTGAAATATCTGCATAACCTCGTTCAATAATACAGGTATTAGCCCAATCAACAAAAATACTACTATCAGCATGTATAGCTGTTGTTCCAAGTTGTCCGGCTGGTGGAGCATATTGAGCTAAAGAAGGACTAACTACGTTTACTAAAATAGCGATTAAAAACAGCACAATACTGTATGACTTAAGTTTTCCCATATGAGATTGTAATTAAGATGCTAACTAAAAACAACTATTAGCCACAAAGGCACTAAAACACAAAGATGCACCAAGGATAAAGTGTTAGAAATAAACTCTTTGTGATTCTTTGTGACTTGGTGTCTTAGTGGCAATATCATTTTTCTTACTTTTCGAAGTGGAATTACTTTTTAATAAATGAACTTGCCGTTGATTCACTTCCGTTGGATAGAACAAAGAAGTATAATCCACTTTCAAGTGTGCTTATGTTAATATTTGCAGTACCCAGCATTAAATCGGTTGAACCTTGCAAAATCACTCTGCCACTAATATCAATCACATTAAAAACATTGGAATTTATACCATCAGCTTTAATTGTAATTACATCAGAAGCTGGATTTGGATATAGCTTAATTTTATTTTCTGAAAGCAAATCATCAATTCCTGTATTATCACGATAATCAATGGCAATAGCATCTGGCGAAACACCAGCATCAAAATTACCAATTTCAATACCCAAAGCATTATAGATAGTACCAATACCTATTGAGGTATAATCTGTAGTTGCAATGTAAAGATTACCATCGATAGTATCCATAGCCATTCCAGAAATAGTTAATGTAGTTGGAGAAACAAATGCTGTATCAGCAACTGAAAAATCCTCTAGATCGATAATTCCAACACCACCATTCATTATAGTAAAGAGTAACCCATCTATTTCTCCTACCATTTTTCCGATAACTTGATCAATCAAATGAATATCAAAATGCGACCCTAAAGTATTCATTGATATTATCGATCCACCAGTACCTCCCCAAGGAGTTCGGCATATTCCCATGATTTGATTATCATAATTAAATAAATCCAAAATACCAACTCCATCAACGTCAAAATCAATCTCATCAACCAAAGAATAATCAGCAAGGTCGATTATTGCAATTTTACCAACAGTACTTGCCCATCCACCAGGAACAGCAATGTATACTAGATTTCCGGCTACTAATATTCCAGCCGATTCATCAGACACATCACTCACATTAGTTATCAAACTTAAATCACTAGTTGCGTAGACTTTTACAAAGTTTTCGGTAGCAGGAAACTGAAATGATGCTATTAACACCTCATTGTTTACAAGTAACCGAAATACACCTACCGCCTCTACAACAGCAACTTTTTGATAGGAATCAATATCAAACTTAACAATTGAATCCTGAGCAGCTATATAAGCATAGCTACCACTAATTACAACATCTTTAACACTTTGAGTATCAATACTCCCAAAGATTGCTGTAGCACCATCATTGGGCTTATATGAAGCCAGCGAAACATTATTTGTTGTGTCGCCATAAACTCCACCCGAGCCAACAATTACCTGGTTAACAACCATATGCTGAGATCTAACGTTTGACACATTAAACACGAACAGCATTACCATAAAAAATAAAAAGTAAGTTTTTTTCATTAAGAAAAGTTTTAAGATTAAAAAATATAATTAATTAAACCTCAAAACTTTACAGGAAAGCGAAATAACATGATAATAAAATCACTATGCTTTTATCCCGAAAGCTTTGATCAAATTTAATAAAGGCAGGTCTTCTGACTTACTCACTTTTGAGGCCTTCCCATTTTGAATAAACAAAAACAGTGACCAGGTTCAAAAGCTATAATTGAGTTTACAGCAGCGGGAACTGTACAGGTTTTGCACCTGTTTCCCTATTAAGTCATCCATCAGGTCAGATGGAATCAACACCAATATTGTGGACAAAAGTAGTTAATAAACAATAGCAATTTCTATGAAGCATGAATTTATTTTGTATCTTTACGGTCAAAATTATCATTATGTTTTTAAAAAGTCTCGACATCATTAGAATTGCAATTGTATCAGCAGCATTCTTTTTTGGATACCAAATTGGTTTTGCTGATGGATATAATCCAATTGCCCAATTACACTTTATGATTCCAACAATAATTATTGGGATGGCAGGCATATCAGGTTTAGAAGGTTTATTTTTTGCTAAACAATCTGCAGAGCTTAAAGGTTTTGCAATTAACAGCAATTATCAACGACAAAATGCCATTGCATTGTTATCGTATGCTGTGGTTGCTGTAATTATTTATTTTCTAGATTGGGGCATAAAATCTGAACTAACCATCTTCTTTACATTTATCTTCTTTTTTATTTTTTCGGCTGTAAATCATGGTGTTGATGCAATTAGAAATAAAAATTACAAATGGCAGAATATTAATCGACCATTTTTAACTTTATCGTTGGTTGCGGGGATGATATATCCAGTAGTTATGGCAATAAAGAGCTTGTAACATCACAATCTATTTATAATCAACAACCTTAGGCTTTGTAAATAGTAAGCTAGCTTGATTAATCAAGCCGATGGTTGAAAATGAGATACCAAAATGCGAAATACCATCAGGGGTAACAGGGAAGTATGCTACCCGAACCTGAAATGAACTAAAAGCAAGAAAATCATTTTTCATATACAATCCCACACCCACAGAACTTAGTATTTGATTGTGCAATATAGTAGAGTTATCACTTCCTAACATGCCTAAACTACCGAACCCAATCATCGCAAATCTAAAACCAAAAATATACCATGGAGTATATGTAATAAAATCTGTTTCAAAGAATAAACGCTGCTGACCATACCATGCTTTGTCACTTATACCCATAAATCCATAATCTTCACCCAAATATAGCAAGTCGTTAGTCATTCTATTTATTCCTGTTGTGTAACTAACTTTTGTATATAAACGAAATCGATATCGGTCATTTTTGTATACACCTGAGAGATATGACAGATTAATATTAGCAGCTCCTTGCTCGAGCTTATGCAAAAAATGAGATCCAAAATCTATATTTATAAAAAAATAACCAACTTTATCAAAGTATTTTGTCATAATTGCACTAAATCCTAAATATGGTTTGTTCATAAACTCTGCCCAAGAATATCCACCAGTTACACTAAACTGAAATCCATAAGGCATATATTCAGCTTTTCCGAAATCAGTTAAAAAATTTGTTCTATAATAATTTTGTTTAACTAAAGCAATATTAGTAAGGATTCTAGTATAATTATTAAACATACTATTACTATCGGCCGAAACAAAAGGACGATATAAATATTCCCGCTTACTCAATGCAACACCAGGAATAATATATGTATGCTCATCCTTTTTATTTGTAGATCTATTAGTTTTATAAAACATATATGTCGACCATAAGTCAAAATAATTGTATTTAAAAAAATATGCACTTGTATTAATATCAGTGGGGTCGGTTACAATATTTTGTTCAGTTTGGGTTATTTCTAGCCCACCACCGAGCCGAATATCTAGTGGTATAAGATCTCTGTTAAGCAATATCTGATACACCTGATCATTATCCGACACATGAAAATTAATGGAGCCACTTATTTGTTTATAGATGTTATCAACATAATAATTTACATCAGAAAGATAAACAACAGGATCGCTTTTTGTATCCAAGGTTAACCCAGCACCAACAGATTGCCCCAAACCCACTAGGTTTACATTTTTCAAATATGCTGACATTTTACTTATGTCGGATACTTGAAGTGCCGGAAGCCATGGGAATTTGTCCTTTGCTAAAACTAATACATCAACCGAGTCTCCTGTGGTATTTGTTACAACAATATTAGCATCCTGCAAATATGGCATTTGAGTTAAATTACGAGTATTCTCAACAAATTCAAAAGGATTTACAGTGTCATTAACACTAAATAATAATTTGCGCTCAATAATTCTTTTGCTGGTGTTTATATGAGATTTATTTATGGCCTTGCCCCAAGTAGAAATAACTGGTAAATTTGTATCACTAATGGAAGCCCCAAATGGTTTTAGAACCTGAATTCTTATATTTCGAATTATTTTCCCAGAATAGGGAGTATATGCATCTTCAGCATCCATCAAAGCTTTATTAACAAGCATAGTATCCTGAGTACTAGATGCTATCAGCATCTGAAAAAGCTGATCAACTAAATGATATTTCTCAGATTCGCCAAGGAGTTTAGAATATAATGAATAACCATTTTTTTTGTCTAATACAATATACTTGTCACATATTATAGCGGTACTATCTTTTAAAAGATGTATGGAAGTATCATTTAAAATTAGGTATGCAGGAGCAACTATACTAACAGTATCACACTTATTTTGAGATACTTGAGCGTTAACAATTGTGTTAAATACAACAACACATACCCCTATAATAAATGCTATTGCTTTTTTTTTGTTCACACAATTAGTTAAAAGTTATAAAGTTTGTAAAGTTCGTAAAGTTTGAAAGTTTAATAAGTTGGGAAGTTTATAAAGTAAAGATGAAATTTGTAAACCTTCAACCTTCAACTTTCTACTTTCTACTTTCTACTTTCTACTCACCACCTTTTTAGCAGCCTCAACAATATTTGGAGTATCAAGCCCATAATGAACCATCAGTTGTTCAGGTACTCCACTTTGTCCGAATAAATCCATAACAGCTACAAATTCCATTGGAGTTGGTAATTTTCTGGCTAATAATTGAGCAACACTGTCACCAAGACCACCATTTATTTGGTGTTCTTCGGCAGTTACTACGCACCCTGTTTTCGCAACCGACTTCAGTATAAGCTCTTCATCAAGTGGTTTAATAGTATGTATATTAATTACCTCTGCATTAATTCCTTTAGCTTTTAATTGCTCGGCAGCTTCCATTGCTTTCCAAACAAGATGCCCTGTTGCAATAATACTCACATCGGTACCTTCTTCAATTGTTATTCCTTTACCAATTACGAACTCACTATCAATGGGAATAAAATTTGGAACTTTGGGTCGACCAAATCTAAGGTAAACAGGACCTTCATAATCGGCAATAGCATGAGTTGCCTGTTTGGTTTGATTAAAGTCGCAGGTATTAATAACTGTCATGCCAGGAAGCATTTTCATCAAACCAATATCCTCTAAAATCTGGTGTGTTGCCCCATCCTCGCCAAGAGTAATTCCGGCATGTGAAGCACAAATTTTAACATTTTTACCTGAATATGCAATTGCCTGCCTAATTTGATCATAAACTCTTCCTGTTGAGAAATTTGCAAAAGTTCCAGTAAATGGAATATATCCACCAATTGTAAGTCCTGCGGCGGTTCCCATCATATTTGCTTCAGCAATACCCATTTGAAAAAACCTATCAGGAAATGCATCTGCAAAAGCATTCATTTTTAACGATCCTGTTAAATCGGCAACAAGTGCTACCACTTTTGGATTCTTTTTTCCTAATTCAAATAATGCCTCGCCAAACCCCGACCTTGTATCTTTATGGTCAATTACTTTATATTCACCCATAATAAACTATAGTTTTATCCGTGTTGTTTTTTCTGATTTTTATTATTGCAATAATAGCCTTGTAAAATATTAACTTCTAATAATCCCCCAGTGTTTCTTCAAGTTGGGATAAAGCATTTTCAAGTTGCTCGTCATTTGGTGGACTACCATGCCATTTATGCGTTCCCATCATAAAATCAACACCCATACCCATTTCGGTATGCATTAATACTGCAATTGGATTTCCTTTGGCAGATAATTTTTTGGCATAGTTCATATTATCAGCAACCTCCTTAATATTATTGCCATCAATTTCCAGAACAGTCCACCCAAAAGATTCAAATTTAGCTCTTAAATCACCAAGAGGTAGTACATCGTCAGTTGGTCCGTCAATCTGCTTTTTGTTATAATCCACAACTGCAATAACTTTGTTGATATTTTTTGAACCAACATACATTGCAGCTTCCCAAACCTGACCTTCTTCCAGTTCACCATCACCCATAAGGCAAAAAACATGTTTTGAATCACCAGCTAACTTTTTTGCTAAGGCAATACCTATAGAAACAGATAATCCTTGACCAAGAGAACCGCTGGCAATTCTAATTCCAGGCAAATTTTCCATGGTTGCCGGGTGGCCTTGTAATCTACTGCCCAAAATCCTAAATGTCGACAATTCCTCAACTGGAAACTGACCACTGCGTGCCAACACGCTATACAATGCGGCACTAATATGGCCATTGGAAACAATGAGGACATCCTCATCTTTAGCATCCATATTAAAATTACCCTTGTCGTAATCCATAACATCAAAGTACATGGCTGTTAAAAAATCAACACACCCCAATGAACCACCTGGATGACCAGATTGTACAGCATGTATCATTCTAACTATATCACGCCTTACTTGTGAGGCAGTTTTTTTAAGTTTTTCTATATCTGACATGTTAACACTTTGTTATACAAATAATTAGTATGCTTATTCGTAAAGCATAATCCAAGTGCAAAAGTAATGATATTTATGGGCTCTTTGAAAAATTTATTCTATTTTTGTATTTTAGTGATTTACCCAGTTAATCAAAAAATGAATTTATTTAGTTTAATACAGTACGGGTTATTAATAATACTATTAGTATACTTGGCATATTATCTGTACAATGTTATTTTCAATAAATCGTACCAACCATTTGCATGGAGAAAAGATGTTGGTGAAATTACCATATCTAAAAAGTTAAAAAAAGCAGAAAAGAATTATTCAGATAAAACCCGCTTTTTCAATTTTTGGCTTCAGGTTGAACGGTTAAAAAAGGATAATGTTACTGGATTATTTGCAGAATTGGGTGTTTACCAAGGAGATTCGGCACAGGTTATTCACTTAATGGATCCTTCGCGCGAATTTCATTTATTTGATACTTTTGAAGGGTTTAAGCAAAAGGACTTAGACTCTGAAAGTGGAAAAGCTGCTACTTATACAACGCATAATTTTGCAGATACATCCATAGAAGCTGTTATTAAAAAACTACAATCTGATAAGTTTGTTTTCCATAAAGGTTACTTCCCTGAAACAGCAACAAGTGTGCTACACAAAAAATTTGCTCTTGTGAATTTGGATGCCGACTTATACAATCCCACAAAGGCAGGGCTTGAGTTTTTCTATCCGAAGCTATCGCCGGGAGGCGTAATAATTGTACATGACAATAATCAGGATTGGCCTGGAATTATGAAGGCTGTTGAGGATTTTACAAAATCTATTCCTGTACCTGTAGTGCCCATTACTGATACTGACAGTAGCGTTATGCTGCTTAAGCCTTATGAGTAGGGTTATGATACTCAACAACCATTTTTTTCATCCAGCTTTGAACAGTATCAGACATCTTTTTAACAGATCCAAGATTTACACTTTCGCCTTGGTGGATTGACACACTTGGGTAAATAGGTTCCCCAATTATAGTTTTTATTGTAAGTATATTGTTAGATATTTTCTTGCCAAAAAAAGTTTTAGGTTTAAAAAGATGAACAACTGGAACAACCGGGCAATTAGCCTGATGTGCCAAATAAAAAGCTCCTTTTTGAAAATAATCAATCTCCTGATACAGGTGCCACAACTCTTCCTCAGGAAAAAAATGGACTATCTTTCCATTCTTAACTGCATCTACAACAGGTTTCATAATTTTACGAAGACCAAAAACTCCATCAGGAATGGGGAATCCCCTTAAAATTCGGAACATCTTACGAAAATATGGAGCTTCAAAATTTCGTTGAACAGAAGCATACCAAGGCCGACGGGGCATAAATGCTGAACCTGTGAGTACGGTGTCAAGCATATGACAATGATTAGCAACACTTATAAAGCCCTGTTTTTTAAGTAGGTTAATGTTTTTACGACCTAAAATACGGTGACTACCAATAATCTTAAAAAAGCCAATGCCAAGCACTAAATAAAAAAGACTGTAGGCTATGTACGATAAAAAAAGATAAATAAAGTTCGTCTTTATAAAAGCATAATCAGATCCAATAGTAATTGGATAAACCGATTCCATGGGAACTTGCTGCTCACGAACTTTATTTGATGTCATAATACTTATTTCTTGTAATTAGCAACAACTTGTGTGATAGTAGCCTCATACTCATCCACAGCTTTATCAAAGCGATAATGCTCAGCCACAGCCAAAACTTTCTTTTTTAATTCCGAACTTCTCAACTCTTCCCGATTTTCGTACCAATAATCAATTTGTTTGGCAAAGCTATCTGCATCTTCACTCTTGAATAAGAATCTATTGTCGATGGCAAACTGAGAAGCGGCAGAATATTTCGAATCGCTAATTAAACAAGGCAGGCCACACCCAATTGCTTCCGAAGTTGAAAGGCTTTCTAGTTCTACTATTGAAGCATGCACATATAAATCGGCAGTATTCAAAAACTGAAGCTTTTCATCAAGACTAATATATTCAATAATAGGTTTAATGGGCAAATATTTACCTGCTGCAATAAGATCATTAGTTCGCTCTCCTCTACCAGCTAAAATAAGCTGTATATTATCTTTATACTTCGAACGCTTAACTCCCTCAATCAACAATAACGGCCTCTTTTCATCCGCATGACGACCAATATTTATGAGTACCAGCTTATCGCCAAACCATTCAGGTCTGTCATATTTACGTGGAACATACTCTTTTGGAATACCATTCGAAATTGATTTATGTGTTGCTACTACCCCTCTGGATTTTAATAGTTTAGAGGCAAATTTGGATGGACTAATTATTGTATCTACACGGTTAAACAAAAAGTATTTAAAGGTAAGCCACAAAAAGTTCTCAAGTAATTTACTAGTTTTCCCTAGTGCTGCCATAATATTTTGCGGCTGAACATGAAAAGCTCCAATCACTGGTTTTCCTAATCGCTTTGCAGCTTTCACAGAACCACGTGCCATTAAAAAAGGAAACTGAACCTGAACAATATCAGCATCTTTCATTGCTTCCTTATATACTTTAGCATCATTTTTCCCAAAAAGAAATCTCATATTTTCCAATGACTCTTCAGCTCCCGGAAGAACAAATCCAGGTATTTTATGGAAGTCACTATCAGATGAATCTTCGTGAATTGCACTAATAATAGTTACTTTATTACCACGCTTCCTAAGTTCATTTACTAACCTTTTTGTTGCTATAGTACCTCCATTTGCATCATTGTAAGAATCTATTGCTATTACAATATTCATGTGTTTTTGAGTAATTTAGGTATAATATTAAAAAAGGGCGAATTTAAAAAAAAAGGTGTACAGTTGTACCAATACATTTTTTCTAGAGTAAATATTGCCATAGATAAAGCAAATGATTTTTTGTTAATAGTTATATCACAACCTCATTAAACCCTTAGTTGCCTTATCTTTAATATATTCATAATAGTCACTGTTATAGAGATTTATAGATTTTTTATAATAATATTTTGCCAGATCTTTTTCTCCTATACTTTCATAAATATATCCTAACCTCAACGCAGCTTCTGATGCAAAATAATAGTCTTCACCTTCTCCCAACTCAATAACTTTCATAAACTCATTTATGGCCATTTCACTATTATTATTTTCAGCATCAAAACGTCCTTTCAAAAAAAAGTATTCAAGCTCATACGCTAATAGTTTATTTTTAGATAATTCAAATGATTTTAATGCTACCTCGAATTCATTAAAATATCCACCATCAATCGATAAACGTGCTTTAACAAGATTTACGTCAGGAAAATAATCTAAGCTTGCATCATAAAGTGCTTCACGGTCGCGTTCATTAATATCCTTCCCCTCACTTCTAACAATTTCGCAGTACTCTTTATACTTTAAGCGATTGTTATTTATTAAACTAAACAGTGCTAAATTATAATTCATTTCCTTAACATATTCTTCCTTTTCAATGTGACTCAAATATCTGGAAAAATAATATCCGGCATTATCATCTAATTTACGAAGTAGAATTTTGCCCATTAAATAACTGTAAATTATATCTACGTAAGGATATTCATCAATATCAATTTGCTGCAATGTTGCAAGCGCCTCCTCGTTTTTGCCTGTACGGTACGCAACATTTGCCTTAAAATACTTATGAACAAAAGTTTGAGATATATTGCTGTCGAGCTCGCAGGTAAAATCATAAACCATCTCGGGTGTTTTATTAATTTTTGCCGTAAGAATTATATATAGAGCAGATTCGGCATTAATTCCTTTGATATTTTTTTGTGTTTCGTAATTATTATAAAGCACATCAAAACCATATTCAGGATTAGCGCTAACACCGAAAAAAGAAACAGCCCACTTAACAAATGGAGGAACATTTGAAATGGAAACATTAAAAAACCCATCAAGTTTCAGACTTTGCTTAAAATCAGGAAATTTATCAAGATTTTTATAGGTATTTTTGTAGGATGAATACGACATTCGTAACCCACTTAAATGCGACCCTTTAAGGATACTAAAAACGCCTACCTGTAATTGCATTTCAGCCAGGCACGCCAAATAATATGGAGAATCCGTGTCATTATCATCCATTATTTCTCGACGTCTTTCAAAATTACCAACAAAAGTCTCATACTTTTCATCGTTCGAGTTAATAACAAAAGCATAAGCATCGCAAGTTTGATTGAGATAATAAGCGTAGTAATTTTCGGGATTTATCAGGATTTCTTTTTTAAGAAGTTGCTTTGCTTCTTCAATCTTCAAATCCATTAGCAACATCCAAGCGTTTTTGCAGTTTTGATTAACATCGTAACTGGCAAAACCACTTTGTGCAATACTTAAAAATATAAATATAGTTAGAAATAATCTTATCATTATTTTATCATAACCAATCCAATTCATACAAAAAATATCAATTTAATTAATTACAATCAATTTCCTAACAGCCATTACTTCACCATTATTAGTAAGTTTAGCATAGTACATACCATCTTCAATTCCATTAGTATTCCACCTAACTGATGATTGATTACTTGCCAAATCTATATGTTTAACCTCTTGTTGTTGCATATTATAAATTACAATTTTAGCTTCAGATGACGTAGGGCTAAACGAAAAAGTAGTACTATTAATAAAAGGATTAGGATAGTTTAAAAAACTATCTGCAACAGCAAAATCACCAATACCTACACTTATATTAGTTTTGATTTTAACTCCAACCGGGCGGTGATCCGATACATTATTATCGTAATCATACCAATTACTAAAATAATCATCAAGCCTTATGGTTTCAGTAACAGAACCATTATTTTCATATTCTTCAAACAGTTCATAATTAATCATGATATGATCAATATGAGAGGGCCATGTGGGGTACGACCAATTTGAACTGCCACCCTCGGCAATCTCCATATCTACAAACAAATAACTATCAGGATCATCAATAAATACTTCAAAAACATTATTTGCAGGACTGTCAGTTATTACGTCATTAAGGTCGCCAAGTAAAATCACTTTACTCTCTGGAAGAGAATCAACAATATATTCATCAATTAAATTACAACCATCAAATCGCCTTGTTTCCTCATCCCAAGGGTCATTCAAATTCATATATCCATCGCCACAGCACTTAAAATGATTATTGATAATAACATAATGTTCGCCTGCATAATTCATCTCAAGTACGAGTGGGGCTCTTGGCAATTCACGACTTTTATTTGTGTAAATCTCAAATACTTCTACATCTTCCACAACAGCTGTTCTGTAAATATATGCCAAACCTACATACTGATCGTATGCATAATAACCTTCCCATCCATCTAAGTTTTCTATTAGTTGGTCAAGCCAAACTTCTTCACTAACCTCCTGTATTGCAATAACATCAGCATCAAGCGCTTCAATAATTTGAGTTACATAATCAATTGTAGTTTGACCATTCTTAGGGAAATCCTGAATGTTCCAGGAAATAACATCCAATGTTGAATCGGTTCCAAATGTTAGGTTTTCGAATTGTGCCGTTAGCTGTAAACTAATAACAGAAATAAAAAGTACAAATAATATCTTTTTCATATAAATATTTTATGATTAATTAAATAAACTTAACTGACTATCACCAAGTGCTTTTTCTATATTTATGAAGTTAGAGTTTTCCTCAATTAATTTCCAATTATAGATCTTGCAGCATCAAATGCAGCATCAATACCTGAAGCATCTTTACCCCCAGCCGTAGCCAAAAATGGTTGACCACCTCCACCTCCTTTAACATGAGATGAAATTTCCTTTATAATTTTACCTGCATTTAAACTTTTTGCAGCTATTAGCTCATCTGAAATCGCAACAACAAGATTAACTTTATCAGCGCTCTGAGTCGATAAAACAACAAGTATATTACTGCCACTTGAGCGGAGTTTTTGAGCAAGGCTTTTTGCCTGATTAACATCAAGCTTTGTTTTTGAAGCAATGAATTTAACCTCTGAAATTATTTCAGCCCCAGATAGTAACGAATCAGCAATTTGCAATGCCTGTTGCTTTTGAATACTTTCCATTTCCTTTTGCAAACCATGATGCTGTTCAATAACATTATTTACTGCAAGTGCAATATTTGTTTGATTTTTGAACAAACCTTTAACCGAGTTTAATGTATCAACCTGCGTGTAAACAAACTCTTCAGCTTTTTCACCAGTAACAGCCTCAATACGTCTTACTCCAGCAGCTATTCCACTCTCTGATATAATCTTAAAAAAACCAATATTGCCGGTTGCAGAAACGTGTGTTCCTCCACAAAGCTCAATTGAAAATTCAGGATTAAATGAAACAACCCTCACGCTATCTCCATATTTTTCGCCAAATAATGCCATGGCTCCCATTTTCTGAGCCTCATCCATGGAGATATCATGTTTTATGTCTGTTGCAATATTTTTCCTTATTTGCTGATTTACCAATTTTTCTACACTTTTAATTTCATCTTCGGACATTTTACCAAAGTGTGAAAAATCAAAACGGAGCCTATCTTCATTTACTAACGACCCTTTTTGCTCAACATGATTACCTAGCACGTTGCGCAAAGCAGCATGCATTAAATGTGTAGCACTATGATTTGCTGTTATTAGATTTCTTTTTTGCTCATTTACTTTTGCAACAAACTCACTCTCAGGAAATTTAGGTTCATCAACAACAATATGTATAGTTTGATTATTTTCCTTTTTTGTATCAATAACTTGCAAAGTTTCATGTGTTGACCTCAGCGTTCCTTTATCACCAACCTGCCCACCTGATTCAGCATAGTATGGTGTGTTGTCAAGAATAATTTCAAAAATTGTTTTCTTATTTCTAATTACTTTACGATACTTGATAATATGTGCCGAGGCCTCAAGTGAATTATATCCCACAAAAACAGGTTCAGCATCAAACTCTTTTACCATAATCCAATCACCTGTATCAACAGATGCTGCTTTTCGCGAACGCGCCTTTTGAGCTTCCATCCCTTTGGCAAAGCCATCCATGTCAACAGTCATATTTTTTTCGCGAGCAATAAGCTGTGTTAAATCAATTGGAAAGCCAAATGTGTCAAACAATTCAAAGGCAAAATCGCCGGCAATTTGGTTACTACCTTTGTTAGTTTCAATGTGTCGTTCAAACATTTTAATTCCATGAGCGAGGGTTCTAAGAAAAGATGCCTCTTCTTCTTTAATAACCTGACTAATGAAATTTTGCTGATTTCGTATTTCGGGAAAAGCATCACCAAGTTGCAAATCAAGTACGGGCAGTAGCTTATAAATCACAGGTTCTTCAAAACCAAGAAAAGTAAATCCATAACGAACTGCTCTACGTAATATCCTTCTAATTACATAACCCGCTCCTGTATTAGAAGGTAATTGTCCGTCAGCAATGGCAAATGCAACGGCTCTTAAATGGTCAGCCATTACGCGCATAGCAATATCTGATTCTTTATATTGCGAATAAGTTTTCCCAGACAAATTAGCTATTTCACTTATTATCGGAGTAAAAATATCAGTATCATAATTTGACCTAACTCCCTGTAATACCATGGCAAGGCGTTCAAAGCCCATTCCTGTGTCAACATGTTTTGCAGCTAGTGGCACTAGTTCGCCATTTGACATACGGTTGAATTCAATAAAAACAAGATTCCATATCTCAATAACTTCAGGATGATCCATATTTACTAATTCGCTACCAGGAATTTTCTTTTTCTCTTCCGGGGTTCTTATATCCACATGAATTTCTGAGCATGGACCACAAGGTCCAGTTTCTCCCATTTCCCAAAAATTATCTTTCTTTGAGCCTTTTAATATTCTCTCTTCAGGTAAAAATTTCTTCCAAATACTATATGCATCAATATCGGCATCCAGTTCATCTTTACTATCACCTTCAAAATACGTAACATACAATTGATCTTTTGATATCCCATAAACTTCGGTAAAAAGTTCCCATGCCCAACTAATTGCTTCGTTTTTAAAGTAACCTCCATCACCTCCCGATGGATCCCCAAACGACCAATTACCAAGCATCTCAAACATTGTATGATGATAAGTATCATGCCCAACTTCCTCAAGATCATTATGTTTACCACTTACCCTCAGGCATTTTTGGGTATCTACTAACCTCGGATTAACCACAGGAGTATTACCTAAAAACAAATCCTTGAACTGATTCATGCCTGCATTTGTAAACATTAATGTTGGGTCATTTTTAACAACCATTGGTGCAGATTGGACAATTTTATGTTGTTTGCTCTCAAAAAATTTGAGAAAAGCTTTTCTAATGTCTATAGATTTCATATTCAATTAGTTAACCATCTTATGTTGAAATATTTTCATTTTAATGATTGCAAATTTAGCCTAAATAATTAATTTCGCATTTTATTAGGTATTAATTTATGGCAAAGAAAAGGTATATTTTTAATGATAAACTGCTTTCGTATGAAGAAGCGAAGACTACTCCACTGCATAGATTGTTTAAGATTTTGCTTTTTATTATTACTGCTACAGCGTCAGCGCTTATTATTATTTTCATATCGTACACATTTTTTGAATCACCAAGAGAGAGAGTTCTAAAAAGTGAAGTATCTCAATATGAGCTTCAGTATCAAATTATGAATAGCAGACTAAATACAATGCAGAATATTGTTGATGAAATGTCTGAGCGTGATGATAATATTTACCGAATTATTTTTGAAGCCGAGCCAATTCCTAAATCTGTACGTCAAGCTGGATATGGTGGTGTAAACAGATATATGAGATTAGAGGGATATAATAATTCTGAACTTCTTATTGAGACATCAAAAAAGCTAGATAATATTGCCAGTGAATTATACGTACAGTCAAAATCGTTTGATGAAGTATATGAAATGGCGCGCAACAAGGAGAAGATGCTAGTTTGTATTCCTGCCATACAACCTGTTAACAATAAAGACCTAAAACGATTATCATCGTATTATGGGTATCGAATAGATCCAATATATAAAATTAAGAAATTTCATGCTGGGGTAGACTTTAGTGCACCTCAGGGTACCCCAATCTACGCAAGTGGAGCAGGCACAGTTACTAAAACAAAGCGCTCTCGAAGAGGTTATGGAAATACAGTTACAATTGATCATGGTTATGGATATGTTACATTTTACGCCCATATAAAAGATATCAAAGTAAAAAAAGGAGAGAAGGTTTCAAGAGGTCAGATTATAGCTACAGTAGGAAATACAGGCAAATCAACAGCTCCGCATCTGCATTACGAGGTTAGGAAGAACAACAAAACAGTAAATCCTATTTATTATTTCTTTAACGACTTATCTCCTGATGAATTCGAAACAATTCTTAGCTTATCTAAACTTCCTAACCAATCGTTGGACTAATCATTAAAACTATTAAATGGCTGATAAATTATATTCCAAAATTGGAAATGTAGCAAAAACATTTAACGTAAATACCTCTCTTATAAGATATTGGGAGCAGGAATTTGATTTTATCAAACCTAAAAAAAATAATAAAGGAACTAGATACTACACCAGTAAAGATATTGACAACTTTGAATTAATACATCACCTGATAAAGGAAAAAGGGATGACAATTCAAGGTGTTAAAGACTATATTAGTCATAAAATAGAACATAAATCATTGGAAAAGCTAGAAGTTGTAGTTACTTTAAAAAAAACCAGAAATTTATTAATGGACATAAGAGAAGTGCTCAATAAAAAAAGCAAATCTTAAATATATAATTAACGATGAATACACCTACAAAAACCATATTATTTTTATTATTAATAACCTTAGAAGGGATATTTAATACTGCTGTTGCTCAAGAAAATAAATCAATTTCACAAATACGAAAAGATAATTTAATTGAATTGTTAAATTACAGATTCAAAGGTGGGTTCTATACATTTGAGAAAATTTTTACTCAAAGTGTTGAGTACCCCCCAATGGCCAAAGGTAATTGTATAATGGGTATTGCAATTATTTCGTTTAGGGTAAGCTGCGAAGGTGTTGCATATGATATAAAAAATAAAATACCACTAGGGTTTGGTATTGATGGTGAGATTTCAAAATTTTTTACAAAAACTGAAGGAATGTGGAATACATGTCGTGATGATAAATACACACGATTTGAAGTACCAATACAGTTTAAACTATTAGGAACTATAACCAATACAGAAGATGCATTGCTCGTTATTGAGGAAAATAATCCTGGATATTTATGCAATGATGATGAATACTACATAAATAAAATGGAAAAATATCTACAAAAGGGGAAGCAAAAAAAAGCTCTTCAATATATTGAGATTATGGTGCGCCGCGACCCCTATAATTCCTATTATCAAGATTTAAGAAAAAAAGCACTGGGCATTGAATAGTGATAAGCAAGAGTGGTACAGAAATGATGCTGCATTCATTTGTATAATTCTAAATTAGTAACAAGAAAAATTATGTTTGAGCAAATATTAGCATACGATAAAGAATTGCTTTTATTAATAAACGGTGCTCACAGCCAGATGCTTGATACTGCGATGCTCTTTATTAGCACAACTCTGGGTTGGCTACCACTGTATTTCTTCTTATTGTACATAATTATAAAAGACTACGGACGAAAAACATGGTTAATTCTATTTATTATTGCCTTAACATTACTATTATCTGACCAAATTTCGGTACAATTATTTAAAAACACTTTTCAAAGATTAAGGCCATGTTATGAGGATAGTTTAACAGGACTTTTGCATCTAGTTAAATATTGCGGTGGCAAATATGGGTTTGTATCATCGCATGCTACCAACAGTTTTGGGATTGTAACGCTAGTAATACTACTACTAAGAAAAAAGCAACTATGGATTTGGCCAGTGATGCTAATTTACGGATTATTAATTATTTACAGCAGGGTATATCTTGGAGTTCATTATCCTACCGATGTAATAGCAGGAAGTATTACAGGTGTTGTGATTGGAACCTCAACATATTTACTTTTTAGGTATATTTGCCACCTCAATAATAGGGAAAAGGATTGAAAATAGCGGTAAATACCAGATTGTTATTAAAAAATAAGCTGGAAGGAATAGGCTGGTTTACATATGAGTCGTTTAAGCGCATTGTAACTTCGCATCCTGAGCATGAGTTTTATTTTATTTTCGACAGAAAATATGATACTGAATTTATATTTGCTGACAATGTAACACCTATAGTTATTGGGCCTCCGGCTCGGCATCCCATTTTACACTTTATTTGGTACGAAATATCGATACCACGTGTCTTAAAAAAGATTAAGCCTGATGTCTTTATTTCACCAGACGCATTTATTTCCTTGTCATCAAAATATCCTGACTTAATAGTTATTCACGATTTAAACTTTGAACATTTCCCGGAACATATGCCTCGTTTGTGGCGTGGTTTCTATAAATATTTTACCCCACGGTATGCAAAAAAAGCAAGAAGAATAGCAACCGTTTCTGAATTTTCTAAAAAAGACATTGCAAAACAATACAATATTACAGCTGACAAAATAGATGTGGTATATAATGGTTCTGGAGAAAAATTCAAACCCATTTCTACAGAAGATAGATTAAAAACAAAGAATAAATTTTCAAGCGACTGTGAGTATTTTGTTTTTGTTGGAGCACTTAACCCGAGGAAAAATCTGGGAAATATCTTTAAGGCTTTTGATAAGTTAAAGACCAATTACTCTTCAAATATTAAATTTGTAGTGGTTGGCGAAAAAATGTATTGGTCGGATGACATAAAATTAGCATTTGAGAAAATGACACACAAAAAGGATGTTGTTTATACAGGAAGACTTGAGCCTGATGTTCTTAGTAAGGTTATTGGCTCTTCATTAGCTCTTGTTTATACATCTTTTTTTGAAGGATTTGGGATTCCAATAATTGAGGCATATAATGCTGAAGTTCCGGTAATAACCTCAAATGTAACAGCAATGCCTGAAATAGCAGGTGATGCAGCAATATTAGTTGACCCTAATAGTATACAGCAAATTGCCGATGCAATGCATAAAATATGGAATGATAAAGAGTTTGCTTCAGACCTGGTTGCTAAAGGAAGGCTACAAAAAACTAATTTTTCGTGGGACAAAACAGCAGAAAATGTTTGGAAATCCATAGAAAAAACAATGAAAACCAAAATAAATAATTAAAAAAGATGAACATACTAATACTTGGTAGTGGAGGAAGAGAACATGCAATTGCATGGAAAATGGCACAAAGTCCAAAAGTAAAAAGTATTTTTGTTGCACCTGGAAATGCAGGAACCCGAAATGTTGGCACCAATATTCCGGTTGAGCTAGATGATTTCAACAGCATTAAAATGTTAGTGGTTGAAAAAGATGTGGATATGGTTATTGTTGGTCCCGAAGCTCCATTGGTTGAAGGTATTTATGATTACTTTTTGGAGGATCCAATTTTGAAAAATGTTCCAATAATTGGCCCATCAAAAAATGGTGCAATGCTTGAAGGTAGTAAATCATTTGCTAAAGATTTTATGGCAAAACACAATATACCAACAGCTGCTTATAAAACTTTCAACTCAACAAATATTAGTCAGGGATACTCATTTTTAGAAAATTTATCTTCTCCATACGTACTAAAAGCAGATGGACTTGCTGCAGGAAAAGGAGTACTTATTATAGATGACCTTGACGAGGCAAAGCAAGAATTATCATCAATGATTAATGACCGAAAGTTTAACGAAGCATCAGAAAGTGTAGTTATCGAAGAATTTCTGAGTGGGATTGAATTATCTGTTTTTGTACTTACTGACGGAAAAGACTATGTTATTCTACCTGAGGCTAAGGACTATAAACGCATAGGTAAATCTGATACTGGATTAAACACCGGAGGAATGGGCTCAATATCACCTGTTCCATTTGCAACATCAGAATTTATGCAAAAAGTTGAAGATACAATAATTAAACCAACTATTGATGGACTTGCCAGTGATAATATTGACTACAAAGGGTTTATCTTTTTTGGGTTAATTAAAGTGGATGATAGCCCATTTGTAATTGAATATAACTGTCGCATGGGCGATCCTGAAACAGAATCGATAATACCTCGCATAAAAACTGATTTAGTAGATTTATTTGAAGCAACTGCTAACGGAACATTAGGAAATGCAAATATAGAGTTTGATCCACGAACAGCTGCCTCAATAATGTTAGTTTCAGGAGGTTACCCAGGTAATTATAAAAAAGGAGAAGTTATAACAGGGTTAGACAATGTTAATAATTGTATAGTTTTTCATGCTGGAACTGCAATTGATATTGTGAATAATTCGTTAAAAACGAGTGGAGGACGCGTTATGGCAATTACTGCTCTTGGTGATGATTTGAATAGTGCACTCGAATTGGCGTATAATAATGTTGATTTGATTAATTTTGAAGGAAAATATGAAAGACGAGATATTGGGTTTGACCTTTAATAGTATT
>Ga0307988_1000607_pt1 | contig 24059 bp, 17 predicted proteins | sample EllFjometagen183_FD_203166 | JGI IMG/M metagenome (GOLD analysis project Ga0307988, IMG submission 203166) | Marine microbial communities from Ellis Fjord, Antarctic Ocean - #183 | ecosystem: Environmental > Aquatic > Marine > Unclassified | place: Southern Ocean | collected 2014-10-08 | reverse complement strand
CCGCCGGAAAGGGCACAAATCACCTTATCAGTACCAATTTTTTTTCTAATTGCTTCAGTGTGCTTCTCAATAAAAGAATGCATCGTCCAGTTGGGCCTGCAGTTGCAAATACCGAAAATGAAGTTTCTCAAGACATCATTACCTATGAGGGTATGTGCAACCTCAGGATGAAACTGGACTGCAACAAACGGTTTTTCTTTGTGCCGAAGAGCAGCATAAGGCGAATTTTCACTGCTCGCCGTCGCTTCAAAACCTTCAGGAACTATCTCTATCCTATCCCCGTGACTCATCCAGACCTGATGCTTGGCGCCATCGGTTGGCAGGCCTGCAAAAATACCCTCTGTAAATTTTACAGAAAGAGACGCTTTACCAAACTCGTGTTTTACGGCTTTTTCAACCGTTCCTCCCAACTGCTGAATCATGAGCTGGGCCCCATAACAGATCCCCAGGACAGGAACCCCGAGATCGAGCAGTTCAGAGGCCGAATGAGGGGCATCGTCATCATATACAGAACAGGGTCCACCAGAGAGTACAATCCCTGTCGGGTTCAGCTCCTTAATTTTTTCAATAGAGACCGAAAAGGGATGAATTTCACTATATACCTTCTGCTCCCGGATACGCCTGGCGATAAGCTGAGTCGTCTGCGAACCGAAATCGAGAATAATTATTTTTTCGTCATGAATATCCATATTCGAGTACCTTAGCTCTGAAATCCTGTTAATGAAAATAAGGAAATTTTCTCAAGTTCATTCTTAAGCCTTTAGCCTACAAACCTGCATCCGGTTTAAGGGTTTGGCAGCCTGCCAATACATATCAAGCCGTTCGATAATTAGGTGCTTCTTTAGTAATGATCACATCGTGAACATGAGATTCTCTCAACCCCGCGGCTGATATACGCACGAATTGTGCTTTCTGCTGAAGTTCATCAATAGTAGCAGCACCGACATAGCCCATTCCTGAACGAAGACCACCAAGCATCTGATAGATGACGGTTGAAATAGGTCCGCGATATGGAACTTTACCTTCAATTCCCTCAGGAACAAGTTTAGATGCGGAACTCACCTCAGACTGAAAATAACGGTCCGAAGACCCCTGGCTCTGGCTCATCGCTCCAAGGGAGCCCATCCCGCGGTATCCCTTGTATGTTCTGCCCTGATAGAGAAAAGTCTCCCCCGGCGTCTCATCTGTCCCAGCGAACAGACTCCCAAGCATTACTGTAGAAGCCCCTGCACCGATAGCCTTTGCAAGATCGCCGGAATGTTTAATCCCCCCATCGGCAATTATAGGAATATTGTGTTCATTTGCAACCTTGACACATCTCTGGAGAGCAGTCATCTGAGGGACACCGACACCGGCGACTATTCGTGTAGTGCAGATCGACCCAGGTCCTATGCCGACTTTAACGCCATTTGCACCCGCCTTTATCAAGTCCAGAGTTCCCTCACCCGTGGCCACATTACCGGCAATAACAGATAGGTCGGGAAAACATCTTTTCACGCGGGTGACCGCATCAATAACTCCTCTGGAATGGCCATGTGCAGAGTCGATGACTACAACATCAACCCCCACAGCGCGAAGTTTTTCCGCGTTGACCTCAATATCAGGCCCAACTCCCATAGCTGCGCCGACAAGCAACCGACCAAACTTATCCTTTGCTGCAAGTGGATATTTTTTTATTTTTTCAAGATCCTTTATGGTAATGAGTCCTTTCAATGCCCCGGCCTCATCCACAACCAGCAGTTTCTCGATCCGGTGTTCATGGAGCAGAGCTTTGGAATGTGCGAGGTCGATACCAACATGAGCTGTCACCAGATTTTTACTTGTCATTACATCTGACACCCGCAAGCCGTCATCCGAAACAAAACGCAGATCTCTATTGGTTACAATTCCAACCAGCTTCCCTTCGTGCAGAACGGGCAACCCTGAAATTTTATAGGTGCTCATTATCTTCTGCACCTCGGCCACAGACTGCTTCTGGGTCACTGTAATCGGGTCGATAATCATGCCGGATTCAGACTTTTTGACCCGTTCGACTTCAAGAACCTGCTCATCTGTACTCATATTTTTATGAATAATCCCCATGCCACCTTCTCTCGCCATGGCAATAGCGGTACGATGCTCAGTAACCGTATCCATAGCAGAGCTGATAAGAGGAGTATTGATAAAAATTGTATCCGTGAGCCTGGTACTCAAACTAACTTCACCTGGCAGTACCTTCGAAGCGGAAGGAACAAGAAGTAAATCATCATAAGTAAGTGCTGTTTCAATATTTTCTGGTAACATAGCCCCTCCTTCTCAGGACCTGAAGCAACGGAGACGATACTCCAAATTATTAGTACCTTACTCCGGGAATCTTGTAACAAAAAACAAGAAACCGAGTAATGTATTTTGAAATTATGTGGCTAAATATATCATCAAAGTGTTTATACAAAAGTATTATCGAAGATTTAACTCCTGATTTTTTGATAAAAATATGATTTACACCTTGAATTTTTAGCCCATCATAGTAAAGCATCTTTATAAAACAGATACTGGGAAAGTTCTTTTGAGAAAAAATATCCAACTATGCTTTTTACAATTAATCCAGAAAATCCTCAGCTTCGTCTAATCGAGCAGGCTATAAAACAGATGAAAAGCGGAGCTATTATCTGTTATCCTACTGATACAGGATATGGTATAGGCTGCGATTTATTTGACCAGAGGGCTATTAAAAAGCTGCTGCAATTAAAAAAAAGGCCGAAGCATAAACCGTTCTCCTTCATGTGTTCAAACCTTACCCACATCAGCCAGTATGCCCACGTTTCCAATAGTGCCTACAGACTCCTAAAAAGGAATCTTCCCGGCCCCTATACTTTTGTACTGCCAGGTTCAAAACTGGTACCAAAAATAATGTCCACCAAACAAAAAACAGTTGGTATCAGGGTTCCTGCCCATCCTATCTGCAAGCTTCTCATAGAAACACTCGGTAACCCGATCATAAATACCAGCGTTCTGCTTGATGAAGACGAAAACAGCCTCTCAGAGCCTTTTGAAATTGAACAGTACCTGACCAACAGGGTCGACATCATTATCGATGGTGGCCGTATCTTTCCCGATCCCTCTTCTATAATAGATCTGACGGGTGATTATCCTGAGATACTGCGCGAGGGTAAGGGTGATGTTACTCCGTTTCGCTGATCAGTGCCTCTTTCAAGGATTTACTCATCGCAAAATGAATCGTTTTCCTCTCAGGAATATCCATCATTTCACCGGTACGAGGATTTTTAGTTAAACGTGACTTCCTCTTTCTTACGGAAAAACTCCCGTAACCACGAAGTTCAATGCGCCGATCCTCTTCCAGGGCATCGGCCATTGTCTGCAGAATAATATCCACCGCCAGCCCCACATCCTGCTTCTGCATTGAAAGTTCACCGCTGATCTTGTCTACAACATTCTTTTTTAACATACTCACACTGTTTTTCCTTTAACCACAAAGAGATATATCTGCTTCCTCTTATTGATGGTGTCGTAAAAACTCTTCATCTTGTTCGTTGTTACATTTTTTTTATCATTACGACGTACCTTATGTACGCCGAAATGATAAAAAAAATGCACGCCTCCAATATGAAGCTTTTTACTTATCCATCTAAATTTTAGGTTTTTACGAGTTTATCCTTATTGAAAAGTACAAAAAAAGGCTGTCCTGCCCGTACCAGGCAAGACAACCTTATAACTACCACCGCTGTAATAAATCAGAGTAGATCTATTCCTCTGCGGCAGGTTCACCACCTTCAGCTGCGGCTTTCAAGAGATCACCAAAAGTTGAAGGAGTAGTCTTTGCAGGCGCCTTCTCAACTTTCTTGGATTTCTCTGCAGAGACCTCTACACCTGCGGCCTCGCCTTCACCTTCTGCGTCACCTTCAAGAGTCTTGATAGAGAGTCCGATTTTACGATCTTTAGCTGAAACATTAATAACTATTGCTTTAAGAATATCACCTACCTGATACATTCCTATCGGGGTTTTCACCTTATCCTTGCTAATCTCGGATACATGAACAAGACCCTCGATACCCTCTTCAAGCTTCACAAACACACCAAAATCAGTGACGTTAGTAATTTCACCCTCGATGACAGTTCCTGAAGGATAATTATTATATGCCGCCTGCCATGGATCCGGCACGAGCTGCTTGATACCAAGGGAGAATCTCTCGTTTTCCTTATCAATTTTCAGAACAACAGCCTGGATCATTTCACCTTTAGTGTATTTCTCTGATGGGTGCTTAATTCTCTCTGTCCAGGATAAATCAGACACATGGATAAGCCCGTCAATACCTTCCTCAATTCCTATAAATACACCAAAATCGGTTATATTCTTGATTTTACCTTCAATAACAGAGCCAACCGGGTAATTTTCGGTAACCAAATCCCATGGGTTTTGCTGCAACTGCTTCATGCCGAGAGAAATACGCTTGGTTTCGGTTTCGATATTGAGAACCATAATCTCCAGCTCATCGCCAACAGCAACCATCTTGGAAGGATGCCGTGGTTTTTTCGACCATGTCATCTCTGAAACATGAATAAGGCCTTCAACACCCTCTTCAAGTTCAACGAACACGCCATAATCTGTTATGGAAACGACACTACCAGTGGTTTTCTCTCCCACAGGATATTTATCTATAACGGTTGCCCATGGGTCATCTCGAAGCTGCTTGACACCAAGTGAAACACGGTCTTTCTCTTTATCGTATTTGAGTACCTTAACTTCAAGATCCTCTCCCACTTTATAGAGTTTGGCCGGATGAGATACTCTGCCCCACGAAAGATCCGTGATATGACACAACCCGTCCATACCGCCCATGTCGATAAAAAGACCGTAATCGGTAATATTTGTAATTGCGCCCGTGATAATCTGTCCTTCTTCCAACTTGGAACGCATCTGCTCACGAAGTTTATTACGCTCTTCCTCGAGAATCGCTCTCCTGGAAATAACAACATTATTCCTTTTTCGGTTGAATTTAAGAATCTTAAACTCAAAGGAATCACCAATTAATGCGTCAAGATCTTTCACCGGACGAAGGTCAATCTGTGAATATGGCAGAAAGGCAGGAACACCTATATCAACGGACATTCCACCCTTAACACGACTCTCAATCTTACCTTCGATGATACCATCTGCTTCCTGGATTTCAGCGATTCTTTCCCATACTTTGATAGCAATGGCTTTTTCACGTGACAGAAGAAGCCCACCTTCTTCCTTGCGGCGCTCTATAAACACCTCATAGACATCACCGACTTTAATCTCGGTATCATCTTCCAGACGAAATTCAGATTTAGCAATATAACTCTCTGCCTTATCGCCAACATCTACTAGAAAATAACCATCGACAGTGCCGATAATAGTTCCCATGGCTACGTCACCGACGGCAACCACCTTGTTATTTTCTTCCATTTCGAAGAGCTCTGCAAAGCTCATCTCATCATTACTGTCCTGGGTTGATTGTTGTAATTCTTCTGTCATGGATTTTTCTCTTTTTGCAGACCAGAGGCCAACGGGTTTGAGTTAACAACACTTCAGCATTAAACTGGAGTGTTAAAAGAAAATAAGGCCACCCCCCGACAAGGAAAGCAACCTTCGCCTATTTGAACATCATCTTATACCAAGTTTTGATCGTAAGGACAACCACTTCTTAGAAAAAAATCACTTCCCCGGGTTCCGGTTATTTTTAACAACCGTCAGCCCCTCTTTTTCCCAGGCGACAATGCCACCGGAGAGGTTATACACTTCAAGTCATTTTCCTTTATTCCCATAACTTCCGCCACCATCTCGTTTTTTACTATATTTCTTCTGTCTGCTTTTAGGTTGATATGTCTTTGACTCTCGAGCCTGTCCTTTGGGAGGTGGCGCAAGCAGCGACTCTTCAGGAACTACACATTCTAATTTTTTACCGAGGTATTCCTCTATTTCGGGCAGATAAAAGGCCCCTTCTTCGCAGGCAAAACTCACCGCAATCCCGGCCGCTCCGGCTCGTCCTGTCCGACCGATACGGTGCACGTAATCTTCAGGCTCATATGGAAGAGTATAATTCACTACACAGGTAATTCCTTCTATATGTATACCTCTACCAGCAACATCTGTTGCAACAAGCACTTTCACCTCACCCGATCTGAATTTCTCCAGACGGGTAACCCGTTTAGTCTGCTGCACGTCTCCAGACAGCAGAACACAATCAATACCGTTACGCTGCAGACGTTCTGACAATTTTCTTGTCTCATTTTTCATATTTGCAAATACAAGTATCCGCTCTTCACTGCGCTGCTTTATAACATTATAAAGAACCTTGTATTTATCCTCCGAGGTGGCCAGGTAAACCACCTGTTTTACAGTATCGACAGCAATCTGTTCAGGCTCAGCTTCAACCATTATAGGATCTACGCACCACTGGGCGGCGAGACGCGTGACATCGTCAGGAACTGTGGCTGAAAACAGCATTGTCTGACGAGCGTTGCGATTCGGCGTCCGCCCGACAATCCTGCGGACATCAGGAATAAAGCCCATATCCAGCATACGGTCAGCCTCATCCAAAACCAGAATTTTACACTTACCCAGATCAACAACATTCTTTCCGAGAAAATCGATCAGCCGGCCCGGAGTAGCGACAATAACATCAGCTTTCTTTGAACGTAAATTGTCCATCTGTTTCTGGTAGTCCACACCGCCATAAACCGGCTGAATCATAATATTACTGTATCTGGCCAATCCCTCGCCATCCTTGGCTATCTGCATGACAAGTTCACGTGTCGGTGCCAATACAAGAGCACCCACTTCTCTCTTTTTACCAATAACTCTTTTTTCCAGCAGCCGGGACAAAATGGCAATGAGAAAAACTGCACTCTTACCTGTGCCTGTATTTGCTTTACCAATCAGATCTTTTCCCGCCAGTACATCCTCCAGGGCTTTACCCTGTATAGCCGTGCAATACCGAAATCTTTGATCACAGATAGCCCGCATCACACTTACTGGTATTTTGAAATCGTGGAACCTGATCTTCCCTTCCACGGGGTCTACGGGAAATTTCTCCAGGCTCCATGGTTTCTTTTTCTTTTTATGCTGCGACTCTTTGTAATGAGTATTTTCAGCGGTTGCACCATGGGTCTTTACAGCCTTGTTTTCGCCGGACACATCATCATGTTTTCTCACCGCAGGAATTGGCACAGATTGTTCCCGGCTCTTTTTTTTGTTTCCCGACAACATTCTGTCGAATCTTAATTTTCCGGCTCTCGTCAGCTGCTTTATTTTATTTCCAGCCGAAATGATATTTTTTTTAATCATAAAGTTGTCTCACCTGCGAATCAATTTTAGTACCTTACTCCTGAACTTCTGTTATAAAAAACAAGAAACTGAGGAATGTATTTTTAAATTATGTGGTTCAAAATACCGCCATGGTACTTATACCCCCTTGTGGGGTGTAAATAGTTTTGGGATTTCTTAAAAGGAGCAAAGGCATGAAAAATGGCACTACCAGGCGGGCTCCCGGAAACCGGCGGGAAGCAGTAGGCCAATGGGGGAAAAGCTAAAAAATGTTATAAGCTGAAGAACGTGCTCTATTCTCTTCCGGCGATACGCAACTCCTCCATCAACGGCCCAAACAATGTTTCATATTCCGGTATTGCCTTTCGTAGAATGGTGCCGACGTAGGATATTTCTGCATCATTAACAACAAGATTTGCAGAAGAAGCCAGGGCCTGCAGATCATAAAGAGTCTTAAACTCTTCCCCTATCAAGACATACAATATGAATCTACGTCGAGCCATCTTCATATTTCGCATATATTGATGGAATATCCCCGACTTTATGCCACCCGGTTCATATGCGCTGTGGAGAAAGACACTTGAATAATTAACAAATTGCATCTTGTTAACGGCCTCTTCCGCCGAAGATGCCGTTTCTACCTGATAGCCAAACGCTTCGGTCGCCTTGACGACAATTTCCTTATCCGATGTATCCGGCATCAAAACCAGTGCCAGCGGGATATCTTCGACAACCTCTTTGTCCTCAAAAACGCCGTCCTTCAGCCATGCTGAATCAGGAGGCGGAGGAGGCTGCACACGAGAACTCGCGGGAGAACCCTGCTTAGACACCGAATCTGAAAGCAACTGACCTGCATCAAGCCCGAAAGAATTTGAGCAATGAACACATTTTATTTTAATTTTCTTTCCAGGACTAAGTTTTTTTATGCTTTCCTGAATCTTAGGACTCATTTTGAGTTGTTTCTGACAGTGCGGACAAGTAACAATCATCGCGACCTCATCAAGTATATTTACCGGCCAAAATGCCCAAATTCATCATTTTCTTCTTCCATAACCAGATCAGCAAGTGAAGAAGTTGCCTCACCGCGCTCCGATTTCAATCGATCCAACCCGCGATTCATTTCGCTGCGCTGTGAACAGTAGGTGAGAGCGTTCTCTTCTGTAATCTGACCACGGCTGTACAATTCAATAATATGCTGATCAAATGTACGCATATCCAGAGCAGAACCCTCACGAATTATATTATAAAATGTTTTTTCCTCCGTTTCCCCATTTAATATGAGATCTTTTACCCGAAGACTCGTACGAAGAATTTCCATGGCGGCAACACGACCTCCCCCTACCCGGGGCAAAAGGCGCTGGCCAACGATCCATTTCGTGGTATCCACGAGCCTGTTGCGAATCTGGGGCTGTTCTTCCCTTTCAAACATACCGAGAATACGATTTATAGTCTGTCCTGCATCAATAGTATGAAGGGTCGAAAGAACTAGATGCCCTGTTTCTGCGGCGGTCAAACCAATTTCCATCGTCTCCCTGTCACGCATTTCACCGACCAGGATAACTTTCGGAGCCTGACGCAGGGCTGCACGCATTCCAACAGCAAAACTGCTGAAATCATTTCCCAGCTCTCTTTGGTTGAAAGTTGATTTGTGCTGCTGATGAACATATTCAATAGGATCTTCCAGAGTAATCACGTGGACTGAACGCTGATGATTTATCCTGTCCAGCAAAGCGGCAAGAGATGTCGTTTTACCGGTACCGGTGGCACCAGTAAAAAGAACGAGTCCGTTTAATTCTGTTGCCATCTTACCGAAGGCATCTGGGAAATGCATGCTTTCAATTGACGGGATATCAGTTTCAAGCTTTCGCAGAACTGTTGTAAAATAGCCTTTCTGGGTAAAAATATTCACCCTGAAACGGGCCTTACTGCTGAGAGAATATGAAAGATCGCACGAACCAGTTTCAACAAGGTCTTTCAGAAGCCGCTTGTTATTCCCTATGAGGTTCAGTGCAAATGTTTCGGTTTGAAATGGTGTCAACTCCTCAATCGGAGGATCAACACGAACAGGAACCAGTTGTCCTGCTGATTCAACCTGCAGCACCTTGCCTACAGTAATATTCAGATCTGAAACATTACTGTGGGAGTCCAACATGGCAGTCATCCAATAATCAATCTCCGTCTTCTTCATATGATTCCCCTGAAAAAAGAATACTGTGACTCAATTTTACAACATATTGTTTTGATGGCGTCGTAAAGACTCTTCATCCGGAGTCTCACAGGCTCGCTTACCTGGTTCGTTGTTACATTTTTTCTATCATTACGACGTACCTTATGTACGCCGAAATGATAGAAAAATTGCACGCCTCCAATATGAAGCTTCTAGGAGTCTACGCTTACCTGAAGTCTACGCTATCTACTTATCCATCCAATATTAAGGTTTTTACTAGTTTGTCTTGTTTTGATTACTTGAAATTTACATTCTTTTTATGATTTTATCCACACATTTCTCGCTCTTATCTCACCACCAACCTACGTCCCGACACTTTATCCAATGGCTCCTTCAACATCCGCCCTGATCATCATCCTGCCAAAATCCTCCAACACCTGCTATTTAAAAACAGGTGCCGGAAAAAATAAATCCCTGATTTGCCTCCTGGAAATGAAAAAATTCTTCCCTTTACTTGCCGAATTTAATAGTTATAAGAAACTTTATTATTAATGGCGTCGTAAAAACTCTCCATCTTGTTCGTTGTTACATTTATTCTATTATTACGACGTACCTTATGTACGCCGAAATAATAGAATAAATGCACGCCTCCAATATGAAACTTTTTACTTATCCATCCGATATTAAGGTTTTTACGACAGTGTTTTTATCAGGCCCTCAGCAATACATGCGGTATGTTGAGGTTCTGAGAAAAGCCTGCAACACAGCAGGTAAGCGAGCCCGCGAGACTCCGGATCGGACTTTTTACGACGCCATCATCTCTTACAGGAGTAAATATTGAAACCTACAGATACCGATCATCCTGACTATTTTCACAAAGTCATAGATTGCCAGTTTGCCTGTCCATCCCATACTCCGGTTCCAGAGTATATCCGCCTGATAAGCCAGGGCAAATACGACGAAGCCTTTGAGATCAACTGGAAGTCCAATGTCTTCCCCGGCATTCTTGGGAGAATCTGTGACAGACCTTGCGAACCGGCCTGCAGACGTACACGGGTTGAGGAAACTCCGGTAGCCATATGCCGATTAAAAAGAGTTGCCGCCGACAACAAAAACCCGGAAACGGACTTCACACCAAAGGTGCCTGACAAAAAAATCGGCAAAAAAATCGGCCTCATCGGTGGAGGCCCCGCCTCACTCACCGTCGCCCGCGACCTGCTTTTACTCGGCTATGACATTGACCTGTACGATGACCAGTCAAAGGCCGGCGGTTTTGTCCGCACCCAGGTACCATCTTTCCGCCTCCCGGAAAAAGTACTCAATGAAGAGGTTGATCGTATTCTTAACATGGGTGTAAACACTATTTTCAACACCTATGTAGATAATCTGAACGAAATAGTTGATAAGGGTTATGATGCCGTTTTTATCGGCACCGGAGCCCCCAGAGGACGTGATCTCTCTGACCTGCCCGGACGTCTTGAAGGAGATGCGTCAATATTCATCGGCATCGAATGGCTTGCCGGAGTTCTCTACAGACACATAACCAGAGTCCCGCCAAAAATTATCGTACTGGGCGGCGGCAACACCGCCATGGACTGCTGCAGGACAGCAAGAAGACTCGGCGGCGAAGACGTACAGGTGATTGTCCGCAGTCCCCGCAGTGACATGAAGGCATCCCCCTGGGAAATAGAAGATGCCGAAGAAGAGGGAATCCCGATTATCGACAATCTCTCTCCTCTTGAGTTTGTGGTCAAAGAAGGAAAGATGGTCGGTATGCATTTCCAGAAAATGACCGCCACTTACAACAGCAAGGGACAGAGAACACTGGCCCCGGCGCAAGAACCTCCTGTGTTTATCGAATGTGATCAGGTTCTCCTGGCGGTAGGCCAGCAAAATGCGTTCCCGTGGATCGGAAATGACAGCGGCATTGAAATGGATAACAGAGAGATGCCGATTGTTGACAGAATTACGCATCAGTCAACAGTTGCAAATATATTTTTCGGCGGAGACGCTGCCTTTGGCCCCCAAAATGTTATCACCGCAGTTGCCCATGGACATGAGGCTGCAATTTCCATTGACCTGTTCTGCCAGGGCAGGGAGTTGGCTGACAGACCGGCACCCGCAACACAACTTGCCAGCCAGAAGCTGGATATGCACGACTGGCTCTATGACAGTAACGTATCTGAGCATCATCGCTCCCCTGTACCCACAGCTGACAGAGCCAAATCTTTGCGGGACCGCCTTCTCGAGGTTGAGCTTGGCTACGGAAGGAAAACCGGACACAAAGAGGCTATGCGCTGTTTAAACTGCGACGTACAGACTGTGTTTGACCATTCAACCTGCATAGAATGTGATGCCTGTGTGGATGTGTGCCCTGTATCATGTATTAATTTTACCGAAAACGGCGATGAGGAAGATCTCCGAGAACGCCTCCTCATCCCCGCAGACAACATAACTCAATCTCTCTATGTCTCTCCACCACTCCCAACGGGAAGAGTAATGGTCAAAGATGAAAATGTATGCCTGCACTGCGGACTCTGCGCTGAAAGATGCCCGACCTCGTCCTGGGAGATGATGAAATTCACTTATAACTCTGCACAGGCAGGCCAAAAATGAATAAAATAAAACGAACTAACGATTTCGTGATCCGCTTTTCCAACGTAAACGGATCAGGTTCAGCCAGCGCCAACAATCTCTTTGCCAAGGCGATTTTCCGCCTTGGTATCCCGGTGAGTCCCAAAAATATTTTCCCTTCAAACATCCAGGGACTGCCCACATGGTACGAGGTAAGAGTAAATGAATCCGGTTTTCTTGGCAGAAGAGGAGGAATTGATATAGCCGTTGCTGTCAACGGACAGACTCTTTATTCAGATTACCAGGACGTACTCCCCGGAGGATATTTTCTTTTTGACTCGACAAAGGCACTCCCCGAAAAATTCCAGCGCGATGATATCAACGTCATAGGTATTCCACTCACCTCACTATGTAATGAGACAGTAAGTAATCCCAAACTCCGACAGCTGTTAAAAAATATTATTTATGTCGGCGCCCTCTCCTTCCTGCTCGATCTTGACTTCTCAGTACTCACTGATTCAATAAATCTGCAATTCAAGAAAAAACCAAAACTTGCCGAACCCAACATACTGGCCCTGGAAACAGGTTATGGTTATGCGCGCGATCATTATCCGGACGTTTGCCGACTCTCAGTCAAAAAAAGTAACCGGTTAGGCTCGGAGATAATGATGGACGGCAACAGTGCTTTCGCCCTGGGTGCCATTTTTGCCGGTGCAACGGTTGCCGGCTGGTATCCGATAACACCTTCCACCTCAGTTATTGAAGCATTTGAAAGATATGCCAATGCGTACAGAGTCGAAGAGGACACTGGGAGAAAAAAGGTAGCCATTATCCAGGCGGAAGATGAGCTTGCAGCTATGGGCATCGTCATCGGTGCCAGCTGGAACGGAGCAAGAGCCTTCACCGCAACTTCCGGGCCCGGCATCTCACTGATGAGCGAATTACTCGGCCTGGCCTATTTTGCCGAAATTCCGGTAGTCCTGGTGGATGTTCAGAGAACAGGACCATCTACCGGGATGCCCACCAGGACACAGCAATCTGATCTACTGGCTTGCGCTTATGCCTCCCATGGTGATACCAAAAACATCCTCCTCTTTCCATGCGACCCGAAGGAATGTTTTACTCTGGGGGCTGACGCCTTTGACCTTGCAGAACGGCTGCAGACACCTATTATCGTCATGAGTGACCTGGATCTTGGCATGAATGACCATATTTCAGCCCCGATGGAATGGGATGACAGACGTAATTATGACCGGGGGAAGGTACTTGATGCTGACGGCCTTGAACAGATGAAAGAAAAATGGGGCCGCTACCTTGATGTTGACGGCGACGGGGTCTGCTATCGCACCATCCCGGGCAGTCATCCTACCAAGGGCGCCTATTTTACCCGTGGGACATCACACAACCAGTATGCCGCCTACACTGAAGAAAGCAGCGAGTATGAAGCCAACATGAAGCGGCTGCTTGTTAAATGGGAAACAGCACGTAGTTTAATACCAGCCCCAAAGATAAAAATAAGAGATACTGAACATAAAATAGGTCTCATTTTTTATGGAACATCGACCCATTCCACTTATGAAGCGGTCAGCAGATTCTCACAGAACGGTGTTGAATTAAACAGTATGAGGGTTCGAGCCTTTCCCTTTCAGGATGAGGTAATAAAATTTATAGACCAGCACGAGATTCTTTTTGTCATCGAACAGAACAGGGACGGTCAGCTGCGAACACTTCTGTTAAACGAATGCGGGATCGCGCCGGACAAACTTCAACCGATACTTAACATTGACGGCCTGCCGATAACAGCAAATTTCATCACCGACAGCATCCGCAGCAGCCACGCTATAACTTCCTTAGAATTATTCAAGAACCAGGCGACAACCGGAGGTAAATCATGAGTTCAACGCGCCCCAATTTCCGCCACCCCAAACAACCTAAAAACGATATCGGCTATACCCGCACCGATTATGAAGGTGCCGTCTCCACACTCTGCGCCGGCTGCGGGCACGACTCGACCACGAACGCCATTATACAAGCCTGTTTTGAGCTGAACTTAGAACCGCACAAAGTGGTAAAAATGTCAGGAATAGGATGTTCCTCCAAAACCCCCGCCTATTTCCTGTCCAAATCACACGGCTTTAATACGGTTCATGGAAGAATGCCTTCCATTGCCACAGGCGCAAATATGGCCAACCGCGATCTACTCTATATCGGAATCTCCGGAGACGGCGATACAGCGTCCATAGGTATGGGGCAATTTGCCCACGCCCTCAGGCGTAACTTGAATCTAAACTATGTATGTATGAACAACGGCTGTTACGGGTTGACCAAAGGACAGGATTCTGCAACCGCAGACCGTGGATCTGCCGGTAAAAAAGGTATCCCCAATCCTTATGAATCGATAGATCTCTGTGAACTTGCCATAGAGCTTGGAGCAAGCTTTGTAGCAAGAGGATTCTCCGGCGATAAACAGCAGCTTGTTCCCCTGCTGAAAAGTGCCATGTCCCATAACGGCCTTGCATTCGTTGATGTCATCTCACCCTGCGTAACTTTCAATAACACCTCCAGTTCAACGAAAAGCTACCAGTATGTGCGCGAACACATTGAGGCTACCAACACATTTGATTTTGTCCCTCTGCAGCAGGAAATCTTGACTCATTACGAAGAGGGTACAAGTCAGGAGGTGGTCATGCATGACGGCAGCATCATCCATCTTCATAAAGCTGACTCCGGCAAAGATGTTACCAATCGCTTAAAAGCGGTAAATAATCTTGAGACAGAAAAAGAAAAGGGGCGACTGCTCACAGGAATCCTCTATATCAACCCTGAGATTGAGGAAACCCACGATATCATCAACTCCACCCTGCGTCCGCTCAATTCTCTGACTAGAGAGGATCTCTGCCCCGGCAGTACAGTCCTTGATAAAATTAACGCGGCAATGAGATAGAGGGAACACAGTGCTCGACATTGTCAAACTGATATTAACCTCTCGTGTATATGAAGCAGCGATCGAGACACCTCTTGATAAGGCGGTCGCTCTATCAAAAAGAGAAAACAACCGGATTTATTTTAAAAGAGAAGACCAGCAGCCCGTCTTCTCTTTTAAAATAAGAGGCGCATACAACAAAATTGCCCACTTCAATGAGGAGGAGCGAGCCAGAGGTGTAATCACCGCCTCCGCCGGAAATCACGCCCAGGGAGTAGCCTTTGCCGCCAGAAAACTTGGCATAAGATCTCTTATTGTAATGCCGGAGACGACACCGAAGATCAAGGTGGATGGCGTAAAAAACTACGGCAGCAAGGTTATCCTGAAAGGCCACAACTACTCTGAAGCTGCTGATCATATGCATACCATTATTAAAGAGACCGGTATGGTCTTTGTCCACCCATTTGATGATGAACTGGTTATTGCCGGCCAGGGCACGGTGGCCGTCGAATTGCTGCGCCAGAGTCCCGGAAGGCTCGATGCTGTATTCGTGCCGGTAGGAGGTGGTGGACTTATCAGCGGTATGGGTGCATATATCAAAACCCTGCGACCGGACATCAAGGTGATCGGGGTAGAGCCTGCAGACAGTGACGGAATGTACCAGTCTCTTGCCGCCGGCCGGAAGATCAGCCTCAGTTCCGTTGGTATCTTTGCTGACGGAGCTGCGGTTCGTGATATAGGAGAACTCACTTTTGCTCTGTGCGACCAGTTCGTGGACGATATTATACGGGTTACAACTGACGATATTTGCGGGGGAATCAAGACAATCTACCAGGCAACCAGAGCCATTGTAGAACCAGCTGGTGCACTTGCGGCAGCGGGTCTTTTGCAATACGTCCGCACCACCGGGTGCAAAGATAATACACTGGTAGCCGTTAATTCAGGCGCCAATATGAACTTCGAACGACTTAGATACGTTGCAGAAAGAACACTCATAGGGGAAAAACAGGAGGCTCTTTTTGCAGTCACCATCCCTGAAAAAACCGGTAGCCTTAAAGCATTTTGTAAAGATATTGTTGGCAATCGAAATATCACCGAGTTCAACTACCGGTTGTCAACCCGGCAACAGGCACATATCTTTGTCGGAATCTCGATTCAAGACAGTGGGGAACGTTCAAAATTCAGCAATCTCCTCACTCGCTCAGGATATGAATACCTCGATATCACTGATAACGATCTTGCCAAAACCCATATCCGCTATATGGTTGGCGGCCGCTCAGGAGTTGTTATCAACGAGCGATTATTCAGGTTCTGGTTTCCCGAAACTCCAAAAGCCTTAGCCCGCTTTCTCGACGCCACACGGGGATACCATAATATTTCACTCTTTCATTACAGAACCCAGGGCGGTGACTTCGGCAGAGTCCTTATTGGTCTTGAGGTTCCGGAAGGGTCTGAATCAGGGCTTAAGAGTCGACTGGACAACCTTGGCTATCGATACCATGAAGAAACTGACAATCCGGCCTACAGTCTTTTTCTTTAATTTTTTTTGTTACTGTTCAGGAAGTATAAATTTAGCAAGAAGGAAGTGTCAGATGTTCGGTTTGCTACTCTCCCTGAAGAGTTCCAAAAGTTCCAAAAATAAATACTGACTATAGGAGCAATACATTGAAAAAGAAACTTACTCGTTTTGACTTGCAGAAAATGAAAGATGACGGACACAGAGCTGTCTGGATAACTGCCTATGACTACGTCACCGCCCAGCTGGCAGAAGAGACAGGAATGGACATGCTCCTGGTCGGTGACAGCCTCGGGATGGCGGTCTATGGCTACTCTGGTACCGTGCCCGTCACTATGGATCAGTGTATTTACCACACTGAAGCCGTACGTCGTGCGGCACCCAACACGTTTGTCATCGGAGATATGCCATTCGGCTCATACCAGACCGGCGTCGATGAGGCGTGCAGGAATGCTGTCCGTTTCCATAAGGAGGCCGGTGTGGACTGTATTAAGCTTGAGGGAGGAACCCGCGTGGCATCAGTGATACGCGCCATCAGCGATGGCGGAATGCTGGTAATGGGACACGTAGGGCTCACCCCCCAGAGTGCCGGTGCCCAGGGAGGATTTCGCGCCCAAGGACGAACTGCAGAGAACGCCAGAGCAATCATCGAAGACGCTAGAGCTGTATATGAATCAGGTGCCTTTTCTCTTCTAGTGGAAGGAGTGCCCCCCGAGGTGACACAGGCGATCCGCGATACCATACCTATCCCGGTTTATGGTATCGGCGCAGGGGATTGCGATGGGCAGGTTATGATCTGTTCCGATATCCTCGGCCTTTTCCAGGCGTTCACTCCAAAATTTGTCAAGCGTTACGGCAACCTTGCCGAAGAGTATCGCAAAGTTTTTTCCACCTATATTGACGACGTACGAAATGGAACCTTCCCAGGAGAAGAACATGTATATCGAATGGCGGATGGCGAAGCGGCCAAGCTGCAGGTTAAATAACCAGGCTGAAAATATGACTGAGGAATTCCAGCATGGCTGACAAACATTTTAAATTAAAAATAGGCAAAGGGACAACTGCTTTTACCATCCCGGAGGAGCAGCTTCTCTATGAACTCACAGGAGAAAACCGTCTACCTCCTGAGGATCTGGCCACAGCCTATCGGCATGCTCTGGCCCATCCCATCGACAGTCCTCCCCTCAGTGAAATTGTTAAACCTGGGGAAACAGTGGCTATTGCTGTCAGCGATATCACTCGTGTCTGGCAGCACAATGAGCTGACTTTGCCGATCCTGATAGACAGTCTAAATAAAGCCGGTATTGCTGATAAAGATATCACCGTGGTCATAGCAGTCGGAGCCCATCGCCAGAACAGTGCCGACGAGCTGGCCGAATTATGCACTGAAGAGATCTGCAACCGTGTCAAGGTTGTTAATCACGATGCCCGGGACACGGACAACATGATCTATTACGGTAAAACCAGCCGGGGCACGGAGGTTTCTTTCAACCGTATAATGGCTGAAGCTGACCGGGTGATTTTGACCGGCGGCGTCATATATCACTATATGGTAGGATATGGAGGTGGCCGGAAAAGCATTTTGCCGGGCGTATCATCGCTGAAAACCATCCAGCAGAGCCACATGTGGGCCATGGAAAAGAATCTTGGAGACGGTTCGAATCCATTAGCTGCCAATATGAAAACAAGGGGAAACCCGGCACACGAAGATATGATGGAAGCGGCGGCATTTCTTAAAGCTGACTTTATCATAAATGTAGTCCCGAATCTGGATGGTGATATTTCCGGTATCTTTACCGGAAACTGGATCACGGCCTGGCAGCGGGCTACGCAGATGGTTGACGAGATATTCGGGATAACGATTGAAGAACAGGCAGACATCGTCATCGCTTCCGCCGGCGGCTATCCTAAAGACATCAATCTCTACCAGTCACAGAAGACCATCGATAATGCGGTCTACGCCATGAAACCGGGTGGTGTTGCCATCATCCTGGCGGAATGTCCCGATATCAAAGACCCCGGTGAATTTTTTGACTGGTTCAACTACCCCACCCCCTTTGAAATGGAAAAGGCAGTGCGGGAAAATTTTCTCATCTCAGGGTGGGTCGCGGTTCGGCAGTTAGAGTATGCCAGCCTGGGCCACATCATTCTAGTTACTCAGGAAAAGAACATAGAAATAGCCGGGAATGCCGGTGTTCAAGGAGTAGCTACCATGGAAGAAGCCCTTGAAATAGCATATAAGAAGTGCGGCAGTAATTCTCCCAAAATTACAGTTATGCCGCAAGGTGCCAATACTTTTCCGATCCTTAAAACATAAAAAAATGAATCGAAAAGGTAACGGTAAACACGTATTATTTTTTTAACAAAGGAGACAGTTATGCAAAGGAAGTTGTTGTCAGTTATCGTTTTTTCACTCTTCATAGCCCTGGTAGTTGCACCGGCCGCTTACGCCAAAACTACCCTGAAACTAGGCACCTCAACCCAGCCAACTCATATCTACAACCTGGCGGCAGATTATTTCGCAAAAATTGTAGCAGAAGAAACCGGCGGCGAAATCGAAGTCCAGGTATTTCCTGCAGCCCAGCTTGGATCCGAACGTGATATGGTTGAAGGATTGCAGCTTGGATCCCTTGAAATGACGCTCACCTCCACAGGCCCCATGGGGAATTTTGTTCCCCAGGTAAAACTGTTCAACCTTCCTTTTCTCTTCAAAGACCGCGAATCATGCTACCGCGTTCTCGATGGCGAGATAGGCACACAGATCTCCGATCGATTTGTCAAAGTCGGTATTCGTTCTCTCGGCTGGTTTGAAAATGGATTTCGCAACATCACCAATTCAAAACGCGCGGTAAACAGCCCGGACGACATGAAAGGTGTAAAAATTCGCGTAATGGAAGATGACGTCTTTATTCTTACCATGAAAGCAATGGGAGCCAGCCCACTGCCTATGGCCTTTGGTGAACTCTACACCGCGCTGGAGCAGAAAACGGTTGATGCACAGGAGAATCCTCTTGCCGTTATCCACTCTTCCAGGTTCTTTGAAGTTCAGAAATATCTTGCCATGACAGGTCACTTTTACTCTCCAGCCGTTCTCCTGATCAGCGAGATGACATGGAAAGGCCTGAGCCCGGAACATCAAAAAATCGTTGCCGACGCAGCAGCCAAGGCGCGTGATTACGAACGCGGCCTTTCTCTCAAAGCTGACCAGGAACTTGAGGCAGCATGTAAAAAAGAAGGCATGACAATCACCCATCCAGACAAAGCTCCGTTTGCGGCTGCTGTTGCCTCAGTTTACACTAACCCGAAAGTGATCAAAGCTATCGGTGGCGGTAATGCGGAAGAAGGCCAGAAGCTGATTAATGCAGCTATAGCTGCTGCTAAATAGTTACAAAAGCGGGTTGGAAGTTTGTTCGGGAGTGTCAGATGTTTGATTTGACACTTCCTTCTTACTAGATTTTATCCCACCCAAATAGTGATGGCGTCGCAAAAAGAAGTATCAGATGTTCGATTTGAGGGTGTCTGTGGCCAGGACGGCCACGGTCAAGCCCCCATGGATGGGTTTATGGCGTCCCTCAAAGCGAACATCTGATGCTTCTGAACTGGTTCGTGATTCTCCCTGAAGAGTTAAAAAAAGTTTGATATACAAGGCAGACTACTGTGTTTCTTAAATCCCTGTTTGAAGCAATGGATCGCTGTATCAACTGGTTCCTTGCCATGTTGATGGCTGGAATGGTTGTCATCGTATCAGCTCAAGTATGGTACCGTTTCGTTCTCAACGACCCGCTGTCCTGGTCTGAGGAAGCCTCGCGCTACCTGTTTGTCTGGATCTCCTTTATGGGAGCTGCTGCGGGCGTTCGCTACCAGGTCCATCTGGGTATAGACCTTATGGAGAAAATACTACCTGCAGGCAGTTATCGGATTGCTGTGATAATTGTCAACCTGATCATTCAGGTTTTTCTGCTTATGATAATCTACTGGGGTTTTAAAATCCTCGGAGTGATCCAGTTCCAGGAATCCCCATCAATGCACATTTCCATGCGTTATCCCTATATGGCTGTTCCCGTAGGGTCAATCTTCATGTTCATCAACTCATTGCGCATAACCGTGGCCGCCATTCAAAACCGTACCATGGACAGGGAGGTTCGCGTATGACCACCATCCTGTTTGTATCCCTGCTGATCTGCTTCACCCTGGGCGTTCCCATTGCTTTTTCACTGGGCGTCGCATCTGTTGCCACCCTCCAGTTCGGCTCCGACCTGCCTCTTACCCTGGCCGCCCAGCGCCTCTTCACCGGAACCGACTCTTTCCCCCTGATGGCCATCCCCTTTTTCATGCTGGCAGGTGAACTCATGGAGTCAGGCGGTATTTCACGACGTCTTTTCAACTTTGCCCATGCCCTGGTCGGCTTTATCACCGGCGGCCTGGCTATGGTCTCTGTAGTGGCTGCCATGTTTTTTGCTGGAATCTCAGGGGCTGCTGCTGCAGATACAGCCGCTGTCGGAGCAGTATCAATCCCAGCCATGATCCGTAAAGGATATGATCGAGGATTTGCAGCCGCAGTACAGGCGGCGGGAGGATCCATCGGCGTCATCATCCCTCCCTCCATTCCCATGATCATATACGGTGTTGTGGGGGGTGTCTCCATCGGCAAATTGTTTTTGGGAGGATTCATACCCGGTGCGCTGATCGGCGGAGGGTTGATGACAGCCAGCTATTTTCTTGCAAAACGTGCCGGTTATAAACGGGATCCCTTCCTCGGGGTAAGGAAAATGATACAGACATTCTTTGGTGCTTTCTGGGCACTCCTCATGCCCCTTATTATTCTGGGCGGAATCCTCGGCGGCATCTTCACCCCCACTGAAGCAGCAGTTGTGGCTGTAGTATACGGGGCTATAGTCGGTTTTTTTATCTACCGTGAACTTAAAATCAATGATCTCCCCCGGCTTTTTGCAAAAGCCGCAATCTCCACATCCACCGTAATGCTGCTGATCGCCACAGCAAGTATTTTTGGCTGGATTCTAACAGCAGAGCGGGTGCCGCAAAATGTTGCCGCCTATCTGGTCAGCCTGACCAGTTCTCCGGCTGTGCTCTATGCATTGATTTTAATGTGCCTGCTTGTAATTGGAACTTTCATGGAGACTTCCGCCTCCCTGATCATCCTTACTCCTGTCTTTTTACCCGTGATCAAGCAATTCGGTATTGACCCTATTCATTTTGGTGTGGTCATGGTCACAGCCCTTGCGATAGGAATGCTCACCCCGCCACTTGGCATCTGTCTGTTCATTTCATGTAATATTGCAAAGATCCAGCTCTCTGAAATCATCAAATTTATTTCACCATTTTTGATGGTCATGATTGCGATACTTGTATTTATGACCTATGTCCCTGATACTGTAATGCTTATCCCTGATTTATTCGGAGACTGATGTCCATGACCAGCGTAACCATACCCTTTGACGGCAAGCCGCTCACCTTCTCAGTACCAGAGCAAAACCTTATTGAAGTGCTCAGTCCTAAGGTTAAAAAACCTCTGGACGACCTGACAGCGGCTATAGATAATGCCCTGGCTCATCCCATAGATCAGGCACCCCTGGAGCAATGGGCCAAACCGGGAGACCGTGTAATTATAGTCAGTGATGATAACACCCGGCTGACCCCCTCAGACCGTATCATTCCTGCACTGCTGAATCGATTGAACATGGCCGGAGTCCCTGACGAACAGATCGGCTGTATCATGGCCCTCGGTACCCATCGCTATATGAGTGAGAAGGAGATGATAGCCAAGGTCGGTGAAAAGGTTTTCAAAAGGATTCGGGTTTTCAATCATGAGTGGCAGGATTCTGCCTCGCTTGTCGATCTGGGAACATCGAAGCAGGGAACTCCAATGCGGGTGAACCGTGCAGTGGTCGACGCAGATGTGGTTATCGGCCTGGGTGCGGTGGTCCCCCATCATATCCCTGGTTTTTCAGGTTCATCAAAGATCATCCAACCGGGAGTGAGTGGAGCCTCCACAACAGCCGAAACTCATATGTTATCCTGCAGCGAAGGAGGTGATTCTTTCCTTGGGATAGCTGACAATCTTGTAAGACGTGATATGGATGACATGGCTGACCGAGTTGGCATGAGGACTATATTTAATGTTGTGATGGACAGTCTGGGCAGTGTTGTTGGAGTTTTTTACGGTGATATGCGGGGGGCATTCAAAGCCGCCATTGAAATGGCAACAGATATTTATGGCATTCCCTTTCGCGAGACGCCGGATATCGTTCTGGCCAACTCCTTCCCATGCGATCTCGACTTCTGGCAGTCACACAAATCTCTCTACCCGGCACAACGGATGGTTCGTCCCGGCGGAACCATTATCGTCTGTACTCCGGCTCCGGAAGGAATCAGCCCGGTGCACACTGAACTTCTGGATTTCACAGCCTGGTCTTCCAAAGAAATCAAAGCTGCCTACCGTGACGGCCGGTTGAAAAACGGCGTTGCTGCAGCCCTTGCAACCGCCTGGGCAATGGCCAGGGAGAAAGCCTCAATCATATTATATTCACCGGGTATCCCGCCGGCAGATAAAACCCGTCTTGGCCATACCCATGCCGCAACTGTCAGTGACGCCATCGACGAGGCCATGAGACGCCAGGGTCCGGCTTCCCGCATCTCTATATTGACCCACGCTCCTGACATGCTTCCCATTCCGGCCTCAATAGCTGCATCGGCCTCATGAACAGCGCTCTGGAAATTGCCATTATTGCAGATGACCTGACCGGTGCAGCCGATGCCGGAGTACAGTTCTGCCCATATCTTGGTCCGATTTACATGACCGGTGGTAAAAAAAAAGATTTCAATTCAGCTGATCTCCGGTCAAAGGGGCTGAGCGTTTTTACCAATACGCGGAATATTGACCCTGCACAGGCAGCGGATACTATTTATGAGATAACCCGGATCGTCCATAATTTGTCCCCCCGCATGATCTACAAGAAAATCGATTCATGCCTGCGGGGCAATCTGGGCTCGGAACTGGACGCCATGGTCTCGGCTTTACACGCAACTGCAAGCTTTGTCGCCCCGGCATTTCCTGAACACGGCCGTACAACCGTTAATGATTTCCACCTCATTGACGGGATACAAGTTAATGAAACTGAAATCGGCAGAGATCCTCTCAGTCCGGTAACTGAATCCAGGCTGTCGGTGTTACTCTCCTCCCAGAGCCAAATGTCTATCGGCCATATTCCTCTTTGCTATATAGAAAAAGGGAGTATTGCACTTTATAAACAGGTAAAGAAACTGCTTGCCCAGGGTTGCAACCATATTGTTTTTGATGCACAAAAAACCAGACACCTTAACGCTATAGCATCCCTTGCACGCAGTCAATTCGACAACGTCCTGCTCGTCGGATCCGCCGGTTTGGCCAGGAGCCTGGCCCGACTTACCGGTTCAAAATATACCGCACAAACAGCCAGGAACCGGCCTCGGCTGCAGAAATATCTTTTTGTCTGCGGATCCGCTTCGCTGGTATTAGCCAGACAGGCTAAGCTCCTTGCAGATTCCACCGGCTGGCCTTGGATTGTTTTGGATCCTGAAGCACTCACAGCAA
>Ga0307988_1000606_pt1 | contig 24088 bp, 20 predicted proteins | sample EllFjometagen183_FD_203166 | JGI IMG/M metagenome (GOLD analysis project Ga0307988, IMG submission 203166) | Marine microbial communities from Ellis Fjord, Antarctic Ocean - #183 | ecosystem: Environmental > Aquatic > Marine > Unclassified | place: Southern Ocean | collected 2014-10-08 | reverse complement strand
TGGATTTTCCATGATTTTAACAATACTAGATCCACAACTTCCAGATGGATAGGTCAGTCTTTTACAGAGGAAAAAATACTCGCGGCCAAGCGCGACAATATGACCACCACCAACTGGTTTCGTGGGGCTATGCTCACGCCTGCCACTGAACCGTTTTTTATGACGGACCCTTACCTTCAAAAAAGTACAGGGGACGTCGTCATTACTGTCAGTTATCACTGGAGTAAGCGGAATGTCCCAAACAGTGATCATGTATCCGCCGTTTCTTTTACCATACATAGTCTCATGTTTTTTATAGAGGAACTGCAGATCACCCCCAACAGTCGCATCCTGCTTTTTGAAAAGAACGGTGACCTGCTGACAAAAATCAAAGATAATGCTGTCAATAGTAACCCCAAAGACAAACATTATATTTCACCACAGTTACTAGTAAATGTTGCCTCAAAGCTCAAAGCAAGCACGCCCGATACAGATCGGATAATTTCTCTTAAAAGCGGAGGTAAAACCTGGTGGCTTGGACTCAGTCAGCTGCATGAAGGAAATAAGGATGTCTGGGTTGCTGTTATGATTCCAGAGGATGATATCTTTTCAGACCTTCATCAACAATGGATATACTTTGGACTACTTGTCAGTTCCATATTTCTGGTGGGCATCGTTATGACCATTTTTCTGGTGCGTAAATACAGTCATCAGCTCAAAGATCTGCCGCAACAGCATATAGACAGTGAGGGATATGAAACAGAGCTTGCAGCTTTAATTCGTGCCGGTGAATCAACCACCCTTGAATTCAAGTCAACCATGAGGACCAATTTAAAAACTGGGAAAGCAGGAAAAGAGATCGAGATCGCCTGGTTAAAAACGGTGGTCGGTTTTATGAACAGCGATGGAGGAATCCTTCTAATAGGAGTGGATGACTCAGGGGAAATCCTTGGTACCGATGGGGACAATTTTGCTTCTGAAGATAAGTGCCGGCTCCACTTTAAAAACATGCTAAACACTCATATCGGTGCCGAGTTTACCCGCTTTATTCACTTAAAAATTGTTTCTGTCAAAGACAAGTCAATCCTTATTGTAGAATGTGAACGGGTGCGCAGAGCTGTCTTTCTCTCCATAGGCAAACAGGAAGACTTCTTTATTCGCTCCGGTCCGTCGAGTATTAAACTTTCCATGAGCCAGATGATTAAATATTTAGGTGAGCGTTAGAATGGATACAAAATACAAGTCGATTACCTCCCGCTGCTTTGTGAATGCCCCCTGGTATGAACTGAAAGATCGATATCTTGATCTGTTTTTACAGCATTCAATTCAGCCTGAAATCGGTCTTGAGGGGCTTTGTCTCTACGAAGAATCGGAGGATGAGTTTAGAAGGATTGCTTTAATATTAAAAGACAACGGACTCGCCTGCACCCTGCATGCACCTTTTTTTGACCTTTCTCCCGGTGCATTGGACCCGGTCATCCTTGAGGCCAGTCGCAACAAGCTTAGAAAGGCTGCCAAGCTAATCTCCATCTTTCAGCCGAAATCCATGGTTTGTCATCTAAATTTTGAAGAGAACAAACAGGGCTACAAAAAAGAACAGTGGCTTTCAGCAGCCTGTCAGACATGGAATGAGCTCAATGGAATTGCAGCAAAAAACGGGTGTTTTCTTCTGCTTGAGAACACCTATGAAACGAGCCCATGGGCACATGAAACTATCTTTCAAAAACTCGATTCACCGAATCTGCAATTTTGTCTTGATGTGGGCCATCTTATGAGTTTTGCAAAAACTCCCTGGCAAAACTGGCTCCCCAGACTCTCACCATGGCTCGGCCAACTTCATCTGCATGACAATAACGGTGAAAAAGATCAGCACCTTGGGCTTGGATTAGGATTATTTGATTTCAAATCTCTTTTTCAATTCCTGAACACACACAAACTGCATCCCCTTGTGACCCTTGAACCTCACAGTGAAGATGATTTGTGGCAGGCTCTTGAATATCTGTATACAACAAAGCTTCTCGAGCTTGTTTGACAGCTCAGCCAGGTTCCTGTAACAGTTTGCCTGTTTCCTTTGGAGTAAATCCAAAATAATTGGCAATCTCTCCCCAGCTCTTTTTCTTCCTGATATGTAAGCTCAGAATATCAGCAGCTACCATATCTCGTTTTCCATACCTTTCCAGAAGATATATCAGAGTCAACTCACGACCGCTTGCACCCTCTTTACGCAAAACCATAATATCATGATCACTTATAGCGAAGAACTCTTTAAGCATTTGATCGATCACACTCTCGGTAAGGTCGGCATTGCTGGCAACAGCCCTTCGAAGTGCATTCAGGGATTTTTCATGTTTTTCATCGCTCACAATGCTCTCAGACTCAAGTATCTGACTCCATGTTCCACCATTATCAAGAACGGCCAATAAGGTATTAAAATCAACGCCTCCTGCACGTTCCACAAACAGACCGATCAGCAAATCATCGGGATCAATTGCCCCTTTCATCTTCATCATCACAATCTGGCTCTTTGATATATGGAAATTCACTGCAATAAAAGAATTAAAACTGGTGGTAAGCAGGTACTTATCCGCTGCAAACTTATTTTCAGGATCATAGACTCTGTCCTTAAAGCAATGACAACCATTCGTCTGATTGGGAATATCCATGGCTAAAACAGCGGTACTGAAAAGCAGTACCAGGAAAAGGCATGCCATATTTTTCATTGTTTTTCCTATAGGTTAAATATAATTCAAGTTAATGAAGCTTTAATGGGGCCCGTCGAAAACATTGTCTTTGAGGCTTGTTTTTGATATAAAAAAAGAGAAAGAACCATTTCCTATTAATTCTTCCCATCCAGAATACCTTAAGACATTCCAAGATACAAAACCTTATGACACTGGTATCAAAAAAGAAGCGAGGCATTATTGTTGGTGGAACGGGACTGATTGGCGGAGCCATGGTCTACTATTTCAGCAAAAAGTGCCAGGCAGAAATTGAAATCTTATCACCAAACTCCAAAGTAATGAACCTTGGAAGTGCTGATGAAATTGAACGATACAGCAGGCAATGGAAACCAGATTTTATTGTGAATGCAGCCATTGCCTCCATCGACTCTGACCCGCAGCTTGCCTATACTGTCAATTATCTTGGCTGCATAAATCTTGCTAAAGTTGCTCTCGCACTTAACATTCCCTATATTTTTATCAGCTCAGCTGCCGTTCTACCTGCCGGTACCGACATATCCGAAGAACAGCAACTCCCCCTGCATGCGAATCTCTCTAATTATGCAAAATCAAAGCTGATGTGTGAAAAGACCCTCAAACATATGCGGAAGCAACAGGGGCTAGATTTCACAACCATTCGGCTGGCAATTGTTTATGGAAAGCATGACCATAAGACCCAGGGATTCCATCGTTTACTGCACTCGATTGCAGATCAAGCGATGCCGCTTTTTCTTACGGCCAAGGGGGTTCAGCATTCCTATTCAAATTCAAAAAAAGTTCCTCATTTCGTCCATCATATCCTAAACAACAGAGCTGAATTCTCTGGACAAGCTTATAACTTCGTTGATTCGAACCCCGTTGAGCTAGTACACCTTATCCAGACCATAAAGAGTTTTCTCGACGTAAATAAGCCAAGAAATATCTTTTTGCCACTCTCTATGGCACAATTTGGTTCAGGAGTGATAAAAAGAATCCTGAAAGGATTATTGCATATCGGGATCGATGCGAAACTCCCAGCAGAACTTATGTTTTTAAGACAGTTCTATGAAACACAGACACTTGATAATAAAAAGTTAAAAAGATCTTCCTTTATTGACCCCTGGCCAGAGCAGACAATTTACTCAAAGCTCCCTGAAATCATAGAATATTATATTTCAAGATGGGAACATCGAAACCTTATTTCCGGCTTCAACGACGACCTCTTTAGCATCTATAAAGATATCCAACACTTTAGCTGCGATCCAGAGCTGTTACTCGATCAGATTCATAGAGGAGAACTTCAGCCATTTGGCGAATATTCCAAGCTAAAGCGTGACAAATAAATGTTTCCTGGCTTTCAAAGAGATGGTTTATATCTCCGAAAAACCACTTCTGAAGAATTTCATAATCCATCTTTAATTATGAAAAATCTAATTTTCCTTTTGATTTTCAATTGTTCTACCGATATATAGACTAGAGAAGATAACTCAAAAAAGCTTTACTAATCCATACCTAAAAAGCCACTATACATGAGCGAGCAGTTACGTCCTTTAACAGAGCAGTCCTTACCGGATATGCAGGCAACAGCGCTTGGCTCTTCAAGCACTCCCCCCACCCCCTCATCTTCTCTCAACAGCTTTTCCGTAAACAGTTTTGTAATCGAAAATTCTTTCTATCGTACACGAATGCCACGCCCGGTTCACTGGTCAGTTGCCTGGTCCGACCTGATGATGACCATGTTTATCCTGTTTCTTACCATGTTTGTCTATCAGGCGTCCCACGAAGAATTCCTGGTAAGCAACACTCCGGAAATAATTGGCGGCAGTACCACTGAAGCCCTTGATATCCTCGGTGATGGCGATCTGATTGTGCCGATAGTTCCATTAAGCAATAGGGCACCTCTTATCAATTCAGGAACGGTTAGGAAAGTTGAAAAAATCCTGGTTGAAGATATTAATATTGATAATGTATTCGATGAAAATACCGTCTACGTTGAACCTTCCCCTGATACGACTGACAACATAAACGGTCTCACGGAAGTTCCTAAAGAAATAGAAAGTGACCCTGCCTCCCCTGCTTCTGATGAAGATATCCTCGAACCTGCCCCCCTTATGCTCTCCGAACAACCGGTTCAGGAAGTTCAACAGGAAACTCCCTTTAGTGAAATGTATGATATGAGTCAGCAGGCTCTTAATAATGATGATCTTGGTCAGTTTGCATCCATAGATCTGGTCCCTGATACCACCATGCGTATCATCCTTACAAGTGATCTGCTGTTTTTTACCGGGCAGGCCGATCTTTCAGCCAGTGCTAGAAAATCGTTAAAGAAACTTACCGCCGTTATAAAATACTCACCCTATATGATTAATGTTGTAGGACATACGGACAGTCAACCCATGCATTCCTCACGCTTTGCCTCAAACTGGGAACTTTCTGTCGTTCGCGCAAGTAGTGTCGCCAGATTTTTAATGAATGAAATGGGCATGAACCCGGCCCAGTTTATTGTATCAGGTTATGGTTCCCAACGTCCCAGAAGACCAAATAATAATGTTGAGAACCGAGCTGCAAACAGGCGCGTTGAAATTATTATTTCTAAACGCTTAGCCCCGGCAATAAAAGCCACCCCTAATAATCTTTTATAAGAATAGTACCCATGAAAAATAGAAACTTTATCGGACTCTTTTTGTGCACCTCCATTTTCTGCTTTGGCTTTTTTATCAATGGCAATCTTAGTCTCTATTTTAATATCTCAGGCCTGCTCATAGTCTTTGGCGGAACCGCAGGTGCTGCCCTGCTCAGTTTCAAGACGGAACAACTCGCAATCGTCGCAAAGGTTCTCCGGGCAAATTATGGAAAGAGTATCAAAAAAGAGACCGAAATTGTGCATATTCTTATTGACCTCTCGATCAAGTCACGAATTCAGGGAATTCTTTCTCTTCAGGATGAGGAAAATGAAACATCTATTCTCTTTTTAAGACGTGCTCTTGGCTGTCTCGTAGATGGCTATCAGGGGGAGCAGATACGTGAAATTCTTAATACGGAAATCTATTTTTTCAAAATGCGGCGTGAAGATTCAGAACGAGTACTGCGAACCATAGCCGATTTTTTCCCAGCCTTTGGGATCACTGGAAGTGTTGTAGGACTGATCTCCATGCTTGGCGGAATTGGCGACACCTCAATCATCCTGAAAGCTGTCCCCATTGCCCTCACCTCCACCCTCTATGGAATTATCTGTGCCAATTTGTTTTTCCTTCCCTTTGCATCCTTTCTTCGGGAACGGACTAATCAGGAATTATTGCTCCAGAAAATTATTATGGAGGGAGTCATTGCCATAGATTCTGAGTTAAACCCTACTATTCTTAAAACAAAATTAGAATCATTCTTGACCCCATCGGAACGTCAGGAAGAACTGGTTTCTTATCAAAAACTTAAGGAGCGTTTTAACATCACAGCCTGATAGTTATAAGCAATTTTTTTCTGAAACAAGGGACATTCCCCCTCCTTTCAATGTAACTATTCAGCAGCACTCCAACTACGTCCATTTTAGCCTCCCCCAATAGTATTGGTATGCTTTGGAGCCCAAAACAAACGATTTCAAAGCACTGCTAAACAGTTCTAATTTAGAGTTAAGGGGAGTCAGTTGCCCTCGCTGAATAGTTACCTTTCAATGTGCATTGTCAGAAATAGTATGGTATATCTTTGCCACTACTTTCGTACTTATATCCACGCCTATTCCTCAGGAGAAAGATTTTGACCCGTCACCTACCAAAATTGCTATCTGTTCTCGTTCTTCTTATTTTCTCAAGCTGTGCCCCATCTAACGTCAACAGAGCAGAACAACAGGGAGCAGCCCCACTAAACAGTCAGGAAATATTTGACATAGCAACTGGCAACACCCTTCGTCTTATTTCTTCCGAATTTGACGCCTATGTCTACTTTAGTGAAGACGGATCGTTGTCAGCAAGCTCTATATTTAATAACAGCATTGATTACGGGACATGGGATATCACAAGTGACGATAAACTCTGTATTAAATACCAGGTCTGGTATTATGGAGATGTTAATTGCCACTCGGTTTTAAACGATGCTAATAACAACCAGTATATGCTTTTCACTAACAACGGATCACTTGCCTTCACCGCGAAAGCATCTCCTGGCAATTCCAGAAACTTAAAAATTAAAACCAAAAAAGACAAAAAAGCAGTTTATGTCCGTGGCACCATGACCAAGGGACAATCGGCTGCCCCATCTTCTGTTTCCACATCTCCACAACCCACCCCTGCTGCCGCTCCCGCTTCTGTTATCACAAACATGAGTTCAAGTGCGTCAAAAGAAGAGGTGAAACATACCGTCAAGACAATGGCTCAGGACTGTCCGAACTGTAACCTTGAAGATGCCGACCTGCGCACAGCATATCTTGTAGGGGCCAACCTCAAGGGAGCCAATCTCAAAGGAGCTGATCTCAGCCGTGCCAATATGCGCCGTGCAAACCTTGAAGATGCAGATCTTACAGGTGCCACTCTCCTCAGCGCAAACCTCCCAGGAGCCAATTTAAAAGGCGCGGATCTCTCAGGTACCGATTTCACCGGATCTAATCTTATCCAAGCTGACTTTACTGGTGCGGATACCGAGGGAGCTATTTTTGAGAACACTCTCCAGGAAGGCGTAAAAGGACTCAAATAGATATGTCTGCCGGATTTGCCCACCTTCACCTCCATAGCCAATACAGTCTGCTTGATGGAGCAATTCGTCTTCCAGATCTCCTTGCCAAGTGTAAAGAATATGGCATGGAATCCGTTGCCATAACGGATCATGGAGCCATGTATGGCGCCCTTGAATTCTATCTCAAAGCTCGGGAAAAAGGAATTAAGCCCATCGTTGGCTGTGAATTCTATATCGCCCCTGGGCACAGAACAGAGCGAAATGCATCAGCACCTACCAAAGCGTACCATATAGTTCTGCTTGCAATGAATTATCGGGGCTACCAGAACCTGATGAAACTCTGTGGTATTGCCCAGTTCGAAGGCTTTTATTCACGGCCCAGAATTGATATGGAGGTGCTCGAAGAACATAACGAGGGATTGATATGCCTCAGCGCCTGCCTTCATGGCGAGATACCATGGCTTGTAGTGCATAAAGGATTAGAGGCTGCCCAAAAAAAGGCAAAAATCTTTCAGGATATCTTTGGCGACAGGTTCTATCTTGAGATTCAGAAAAACTCTATCCCCGAACAGAAAATCGCAAACGATGGTCTTATTGCCATTGCAAAAGAACTGAAGATTAAACTCGTTGCCACCAATGATTGCCATTATCTCAACCAAGAAGATGCGTATGCCCATGAAGTGCTGCTCTGTATCCAAACTGGTAAGACAATAAACGACCCGAAACACTTTAGTTTCTCATCGGATACATTTTACGTAAAGACACCCGATGAGATGAAGAAGTCTTTCAGTGCATACCCTGAAGCCATAGCAAACACCATTGAAGTCGCCGAGCGCTGCAACCTTGAAATTAACCTCGACGACTATCATTTCCCCGAATTTCCGGTTCCAGAAGGGGAAACGCTTGACTCCATGTTTATTAATGCCTGCTGGGATGGCTTAAAAGAACGCTTTGTTGCCATGCGGGAAGCTGGAACCTTCAGCAAGGAAGTTGAGGAACAGTATAAAGCACGCCTTGAATATGAAATTGGAATCATTAATTCCATGGGATTTCCGGGTTACTTTCTTATCGTTGCAGACTTTATCAACTGGGCAATTGATCATGAAATCCCAGTTGGTCCTGGACGAGGCTCTGGTGCTGGAAGCCTGGCTGCTTTTGCGATGCGTATCACCAATATAGACCCCATTCCCTACGGTCTTATTTTCGAGAGATTTTTAAATCCTGAACGAGTCAGTATGCCTGACTTTGACATCGATTTTTGTCAAGACAGACGTGGTGAAGTTATTGATTACGTCCGCCACAAATATGGTGGGGCCTCCCATGTCGCCCAGATTATCACCTTTGGTTCCATGAAGGCAAAGGGCGTTATCCGTGATGTCGGCAGAGCACTTGACATTCCATTCAGTGAAGTGGATAGGATCGCTAAACTCGTCCCAGATGCCCTAAAAATGACCATCGATAAGGCCATTGACGAGGAGCCACGCATCGCAGATGCCGCAAATAAAGACCCTCGCATTGCGGAATTGATAAAAGTTGCCCAGACACTCGAAGGACTTGCACGCCACACCTCAACCCATGCTGCAGGTGTTGTAGTTTCTCCAAAACCCATGGTGGAGTACCTTCCCACCTGTAAGGGAAAGGATGGGGAGACACTAACTCAGTATCCCATGAAATATACTGAGATGACCGGACTTATCAAGTTTGACTTCCTTGGCCTGAAAACACTTACCGTAATCGATTACGCCCTGAAACATATTAAAGCTGATATTGGAATTGAACTTGATATCGATGCTCTTCCCATGGATGATATCAAAACCTTCGAGTTGCTCTGTTCAGGCGATGCACTCGGGGTCTTTCAGCTCGAAAGTTCCGGCATGAGAGAGTTGCTTGTTAAACTGGCTCCGGAGCAGTTCAGTGATCTTATTGCCCTCGTCGCACTCTACAGGCCAGGCCCTCTTGATTCCGGTATGGTAGATGATTTTGTGGAGACAAAGCACGGCCGCGCTACCGCCAACTATCCACTGCCCCAGCTCAAACCTGTTCTCGAAGAGACCTATGGCGTAATTGTGTACCAGGAACAGGTGATGAAAATTGCCAACATCCTTGCCAGCTACAATCTTGGCGATGCTGATATTTTACGTCGTGCCATGGGTAAAAAGATAGTCGAGGTGATGGACGAGGAAAAAGTCAAGTTTATGAAAGGTGCCGTGGAAAATAAGGTGGATGCCAAAAAGGCTGAATATGTTTTTGACCTGATGGCAAAATTTGCAGGCTACGGCTTTAACAAATCCCACTCTGCCGCCTACGCCCTTATTTCCTACCAAACTGCTTATCTGAAGGCCCATTATCCATCGCAATTTATGGCAGCCCTTCTTTCATGCGATATGAATAATACCGATAAAATCGTTTTGTATATAAACGAGTGTCGGGAACATTCCATTGAAGTACTGCCACCAGATATTAATGAATCCCTAATCGATTTTTCGGTACACGACGACAGAGTACGCTTTGGTCTTGCGGCGGTGAAAAATGTTGGTAAAGCGGCACTTCACTCGATTATTGAAGAACGGGAACAGAGTGGTCGCTATAAATCACTTGAAGACTTCTGTAACCGGGTGGATTCCCGGAAGGTGAACTCGCGTGTTATTGAAAGCCTCATCAAATCAGGTTCATTTGATTCAGTGGGCTGCAGACGTTCTCAACTCATGGCAATCGTTGATCAGGCCATGGATAAGGCAAAGGCGGTGCAGCGGGACAAACAGAGCGGCCAGATGTCTCTTTTTGGCCTCTCTCCTACCACTGACACCACGGATAAAAGCGGTATTATCCTGCCTGACATTCCTGAATGGGAGGAGCGTGAACGGCTCACCAAAGAGAAGGAAACCGTTGGCTTCTTTATTACAGGACACCCGCTGGATCAGGACTTAGCTGAGATAAAAACCATTACAGACACTGACATTGCAGGGCTTGAAGAATTTGGAGAAGACCAGCCTGTACGAATTGGTGGCCTGATTCGAAGTTGCAAACAACTCAAAAGTAAAAAAGGCGATCCCATGGCCTTTATTACAGTCGAAGACCTCTTAAATGCAGTTGAGGTAATAGTCTTTCCAAATACGTTTGCAGAATGCTACTCCCTACTCTCGTCCACTGAGACCATTATTGTTCAGGGCACAGTCCAAAATGATGAGCGTGGCCCCAAAATCATTGCCGAATCGCTAGAACTTCTCCCCAAAGCGAGAGAAACCCATACAGAATCAATTAAAATCCAACTCGACAGTGACAAAATCAGCAGAAAACGGTTGGAATTGTTAAAACAGGTAGTATACCGCTATCATGGCAACTGTCCCCTGCTCCTCACCATGCATTTTCCTGGGGAGGGGGAGGTTGATATCGAAATCTTAAAGGATTTAACCATTCGGCCATGCCGTGAATTCACAAACGAAACCGAAGAAATTTTAGGATATAACGCACTCTCCTATAAAAAGAAGACTATAGAAAGTCACAAACGAAAGCGCTGGGGGCAAGCAAAAGCTTCGTAATCCTATGACTGACTGCCGCTTAAAAACAGGACTACCACTCGAATCGCAGACGGAAGACAAATCCTCTCCAAAAGACGGACTAAAAGATGTCTTTCGGATTCTATTCCTCTGTATGATAACATTTGGGCTTGTCATGGGTCTGGCATTCCCACCAATTGTAAAAATATATTTCAGCGATCCCGGTGCCATCTCCATCAGTTTCACCCTGCTATGCATAGCTGCGGGTATAACCGTAGGAGTTGCGAACTATATTCTTTTTTCCCTGGTGGTCTCCAAACAACTTCGATTCCTGGTCAAGGGAATGAATCAGGTAAACAGCCAGATTCGAACAGCCATGTTCAGCAAAGAGCAGCACCCTATAAGCTTCGAGATTGAAGTAAAAACAGACGATATGATAGGCGAGGTCACCCAGGCATTCAACACCATGAGTAATACGGTGGAGCAACGGCTGGCCCATGAGGCACGATTCAGAGGATTTATTTCAAATCTTTCCACTAATATTGATCTCGATACAACCAGCAACATTATCCTTAACTACTTTGTCGAAACCACCTGCATTACCTCTGGCGTCATCTATGGAAAGATTGATGATGAGATGATTTTACTTGCTAGCCATGACACTGATACCGACGAGAGGTTGCCGCAGAAGCTTGAAACATGGCAGGGAATTCTCACCGACACTATAGAATCCGGAGAAATCCACATTATTGATACCAGCTCAAATAGTTTTGACTGGATCACCACCACCACACCTCTGGGAGTCCTGAGGCCTAAATCAATCCGCATTATCCCTTTAATTGCTGACAAAAGCACCGTTGGATTAATTATTGCTTCCTCCGGTGCAAATAATCTCCCTGAATCAATACAAAGGGAAATCCTTAAAACCTACGCCAGCTATATGGCACCCTATCTTCAAAATGCCTTGCTTCACAATAAGATCCAGGAGATGGCATCCTACGATTCTCTGACCCATATATTAAACAGACGTTTTGGACTGGTTCGCTTAGAAGAGGAATTCTCGACGGCTCTTCGCCACCAGAGAGACCTGAGCGCCATTATGATCGATATCGATAAGTTCAAATTGGTGAACGACACCCATGGACATGAAGCTGGAGATATGATTCTTAAGAATGTCGCCACCATCATTGCTCTTAATCTTCGGAATGAAGAGGTAATATGTCGGTATGGCGGAGAGGAATTCCTTATTATTCTCCCCATGGCCAACCTTCACAAAGCGGGGCTGGTAGCAGAACGTATAAGAGCGATAATCGAGCAGCAGACTTACTATTACAAAGATAAAGTCATCCTTGTTACTATCAGCCTTGGTGTTTCCAGCCTCTCTTCACTGGTCACCCAAAACACAAACGATCTTATCAATATAGCAGACACCGCTCTCTATCACGCCAAGCATATGGGTAGAAACCGAGTTGCCATATTCCGCAACAATGAGCCCGTTCTTCTTCCGCGTGGCAACGCTGACTAATACCCTTTGAAACACGTGTAGGTCTAAAAACAGAGCCCGCAATCGGGACAGGTCGACTCACTCGTTGAAAAGGTAGTCCCGCAAGCAGGGCAGGTGGATTTCGCCACTCCCGTATCAAAGACAGCGTGAGCATTGCTCAGATCATGGGAATCAAGTGCTGTAGTTCGTTTAAATTCCTGCGCCAGAACCTCCATTGCCTCGTCTCCGTCCTGAACTTTGATTTGGAGAAAGAAATCCGTTCCGCAACACCCTTTTCCACAGTTACTATCTTCTCCTGCAACAAGGGACGGAATATTTTGTGAGCCCAGTAATGCCTGGAGCTGTTTCATTTCAGCCAATGGTCCTTTTCTGATATTGGCGATTTCGTCATCGGGTGAAATATCCATGGACCTGCCTGCGAGTTTTGTCTTTTCAGCTTCCTCCATGGCGAGTCTCTCACTTCCCGTTAACAGTTCGACACTGCAGGAGGCGCAACTCACGATTTCTTCACGATACTCTTCATCACACGTTGGGCAATATTTTAAATCCGGATCGATATAACGCATTTTTTTATTTCCTGTTTCCTTAATTTGTTACAGAATAAAACGTGAGAGATCTCTATCTTCCACCACATCCCGAAGCTGTTTCTTCACATAATCAGCGGTTACCACAAAACGTTCCGTACCACGTTCACTGGCATCATAGGAGAGTTCATCGAGCACACGCTCCATGACGGTGTGTAATCGCCTTGCTCCAATTTCTTCAGTTTTTTCATTTACCTCAACTGCAATACTGGCAAGCTCATCAATAGCATCTGGTTCAAAAACAAGCTCCACACCTTCGGTTGCCATCATTGCGATATACTGTTTGACAAGTGCACTTTCAGGTTCCGTCAGGATTCGTACAAATTCATCTTTTCCAAGTGGGGTCAGTTCAACCCGAATTGGAAAGCGTCCCTGAAGCTCTGGAATAAGATCAGATGGTTTACAGAGATGAAAGGCGCCACTTGCAATAAACAAAATATGATCGGTCTTCACCATCCCATACTTCGTGGTAACGGTTGAGCCCTCAACAATGGGCAGCAGATCACGCTGAACGCCTTCACGCGATACCTCTGGGCCATGACTTCCGGAACTTCTTGATGCAACCTTATCAATCTCATCTAGAAAAATAATGCCGGATTCTTCGGTGCGTTTAAGAGCTTCTTCCGTCACCGTATCCATATCAATAAGCCGTTCCATTTCTTCCTGCGTGAGGCCTTTGAGAGCATCTGGAATCTTCACCGTGCGTTTCTTTTTCTTCTTCGGAAATATTTTGCTAAAGGCATCCTGAAGGTTTGACTGCATATCCTCCATCCCGGAGGTTGTCATAATCTCAACCATGGGAGTGGAACGGGATTCAGCGAGATCAAGCTCAATTTCACGTTCATCAAGCTTTCCCTGACGCAGCATCTCCCTAAATTTTTCTCGTGTGGAATTATCTTCCTCCACTTTTTCAGGAAGAAAGCTGTTATCCTCATTATTCTGTGCTGATGCAAAGGAATGCATCCCATCGGGACCGGGCTGCATATTGGATGGAGCTGCGACGGGAGGAAGCAGAACATCAAGTATGCGTTCCTCTGCATTGACTTCGGCTAGTCCCTGCAATCGTTCTCTCTCCTCTTTTTTCACCATGGTAATAGCAATTTCCACAAGATCACGAATCATGGATTCAACATCGCGCCCGACGTAACCCACTTCGGTAAACTTGGAAGCTTCAACCTTAAAGAATGGCGACTGGGCAAGCGTTGCCAACCGTCTTGCAATTTCTGTTTTTCCTACTCCTGTGGGGCCTATCATAATAATATTCTTAGGAGCAATCTCTTCACGGAGCGGTGATGGCACCTGACGTCTGCGCCAGCGATTCCTCAGCGCTATCGCAACGGATCGTTTGGCATCGGCCTGTCCAACTATAAACTTATCCAGCTCAACGACTATATCTTTGGGAGTCAACGATTGTGTAAGTATCATGTCTTTATTCTTCTATTTTTTCTACTACTATGGAATGATTGGTAAATACGCAGATATCTGCTGCAATAGTCATGGAAGCACGACAAATTTCTTCGGTATTTAATTCAGAATTGTCTATAAGTGCCAGTGCTGCGGCCTGGGCATAGGGCCCGCCGGAACCAATTGCAAGGACACCGTTATCCGCCTCTATAACATCTCCGGTACCACTGAGAAGCAGGGAATAATCTTTATCCACAGCAACCAGCATAGCTTCAAGCCTGCGCAGCATTTTATCGGTTCGCCATTCTTTAGCAAGTTCAACTGCCGCCCGCATAAGATTTCCCTTATACTGTTCAAGTTTCTGCTCCAACAGATCAAAAAGTGTAAAGGCATCGGCGGTGGCACCTGCAAAGCCGGTAATCACCTGGCCGTGATAGAGGCGTCTTACTTTTTTCGCATGATGCTTCATCACCGTATTGCCAAGCGAAACTTGGCCGTCACCAGCCACTGCAACCTGACCGTTATGGCGAACAGCAAGGATTGTTGTTGATCGAATTTTCATAATATCTGTTTTATTTAATAGGGGTTATTTGGAAGAGATCACCTATCCCCTCTCTTACTTTGCATGGGGATGAGCTTTATCGTAAACTTCCGTTAAGTGATCAAGGGTTAGATGTGTATACCGCTGTGTGGTTGACAGACTTGCATGTCCTAATAATTCCTGAACCGATCGCAGGTCCGCCCCCATCTCCAGCAAATGAGTGGCAAATGAATGACGCAGGGCATGGGGAGTCACTATCTGAGGAATACCAGCTCGCTCTCCATATGACTTTACCAGTCGTTCCACACTTCGTGTCGTCAAGCGACTGCCACGACCATTAAGAAACAACGCCTCTTTTTCAACGGGTCGTCCTCTTTTTGCCCGATCCGCTATCAGTTGGTCCCGCTGACCTGTCCACGCACTTACAGCTTCAAGAGCAGGTCTTCCGACGGGAACCAGTCGTTCCTTATTTCCTTTGCCCCTCACCCTAAGCATTTCAGTTGTAAAATCAAGGTTCAAAAGATTCCTTGAAACCAGTTCGGCCACCCGCATTCCAGTTGAATAAAGAAGTTCAAGAATCGCCAGGTCGCGAAGCATATAGCGATCTTTCTTGCCAGGAGTTTCGAGCAGTAAAAAAACTTCATCAACGGTTAGAAAAGTGGGAAGATATTTCCCTATTTTGGGCCCTGTAATGTCGCAAACAGGATCATTGCTTATTATTTTCTCACGCAGCACAAATTTGAAAAATGTCCGCAATGCTGAGAGCTTTCGGGCAACGGTGGAAGCCCCGTTATGTCCATATAGGCTTACCACAAAGCGGCGAATATGAAAAATCTCAATACTTTTGATATCGAGATCCTTTTCAAGCGTTGCCGCAAATTCAGAAAGATCATGACCATAGCCAGAGATGGTATTGGGTGAATATCCCTTTTCAACCTCAAGCCAGATTAAAAAAGCATTTATATACGAATCGATTTTAGACATTTTCAAGGTTGTTCTCAGGACACTTTGTTCTCGACTTCTCCTCCAACTGGGAATATATATAATGGTCTTTATAACGAAAGAAAAGAAATTCAGCATCTTCACTCATATTATTGACCAATGGCTAAACGAACATTTGAAAATGCACTGGGGAAACTCGAGCAAATCACCGAAGAACTAGAGAATGGGGATCTCAGCCTCGAGAAAAGCCTGAAGAAGTTTGACGAGGGAATTGGTCTGGTTGATTTTTGCAATACGACCCTCACCGAAGCAAAAGCAAAAGTGGAGCTGCTCCTTGAAAAACAGGGCGGACTCACAAAAGAGCCCTTTGACGAGTTGGACCATGGAGATCAAGAGCTATCTTAATCAACAGAGGCTAATGTTTGAAGCTGCCCTAAACAGCTTTATTCCTGCGGCCGCCGGGGACTTTAAGAAACATATTGAAGCCATGCGCTACTCGTTACTCGCTGGCGGAAAACGGGTCCGTCCTATTCTCTGTCTTGCTGCAGCTCGTGCTATTGCTGGTAGCGATATTGATGAGCAGGATATCTTGCCCGTTGCCTGTGCCCTTGAATGCATTCATACCTATTCCCTTATCCACGATGATCTTCCTGCTATGGACGACGATGACCTGCGCCGTGGCAAGGCGACTAATCATGTTTTGTACGGAGAAGCTGGTGCAATTCTCGCGGGAGATGGCCTTCTGACATGGGCCTTTGACCTGCTCTGCAACCCCGAATATGGTAGCCTTGAGGCCGGGAAGAGACTTGCAATCAGTCACTGTATTGCCCGTGCTGCTGGTTCCTATGGTATGGTTGGTGGACAGGCTCTTGATATCGCAAGTGAAAACAGTGACTTTCCCTTTGAAACCCTGAAAACTATTCACAGAAGTAAAACCGGTGCCCTGATTACAGCCTCCGTCGTTTCAGGGGCTCTAGCAGCCGGTGCTGATAAAAATCAATTAGCGGCAATGGAACAGTATGGTAAACAGATTGGACTCGCCTTTCAGATAGTTGATGATCTACTTAATGTCACTGCCACCACAGAACAACTTGGAAAAGCAGCAGGAAGTGACGCAGAACTTGGCAAAGCCACATATCCTGCTTACTTTGGTGTAGAAGAGACACGAACACGTGCACACAATGCGGTCGAAGAGGCAAAGAAATGTCTTACAGCCTTTGACGACAAAGCGGAGCCTTTGCGCCTGCTGGCCGAATATATATATATCCGGTCGCATTAATTATTGCGGCAACCCCAGGATAAACACCATGCTAACCACAAATGTTACCGAGTCAGTAAGTTCACGACTCACCGATATCAAATCTCCTGCTGATCTTCGCGGCCTCACAATTCCTGAGCTTGAGAATATCGCCTCGGATCTGCGTGAAACTATTATCAATACCGTTTCCCAGACAGGGGGCCACCTGGCACCAAGCCTTGGCGTGGTTGAACTTACTCTTGCGCTCCACTATGTCTTCAATACCCCGGAAGACAAGCTAGTCTGGGATGTTGGTCATCAGGTATATGCCCATAAGCTGCTCACGGGAAGACAGGAAATCTTCTCCACCCTTCGTCAATATAAGGGGATGAGCGGGTTTCCAAAATTTAAAGAGAGTGAATTTGATGCCTTTGAAACGGGGCATTCATCCACCTCAATCTCCGCTGCCCTTGGCATGGCCTGTGCAAAAGATCTCAAGAAAGATAAAAACAAAGTAGTTGCCATCATTGGTGATGGTTCAATGACTGCTGGCATGGCCTTTGAGGCACTGAATCAGACAGGACATCTGGATAAAGATCTTATTGTAATTTTAAATGATAATGAAATGTCCATTTCTGAAAACGTTGGCGCCATGTCAAGTTTTCTCTCCAGGCAGCTTACCAGTAAAACCGTAAGACGACTCCGCAAACATATTTCCACCCGCCTCAAAGAACTGAGCGGCGTCGGAGATCGTTTTTTAAATGTATTGAAGAAGAGTGAAGAAAATATCAAAAGCTTCTTTACTCCCGCAATGCTTTTTGAGGCTCTAAAATTTTATTATATCGGACCAATTTCAGGTCATGAACTTGAGGATCTCATTCCTACTCTGGAAAACATCAGAGATAATGTTGATGGTCCTGTACTCGTTCACGTAATCACCCAAAAAGGCAAAGGGTATGAACCGGCAGAAAAAAACCCCGGTAATTACCATGGGCTTGGACCATTTGATGTTCTAACGGGTATTCCCAACCCATCAACTGCATCAATCAGCTATACTGAAGTCTTTGGCAATACACTTTGCAAAATTGCTAAAAATGATCCCAAAGTTGTTGCCATCTCAGCTGCAATGCCGGCTGGAACAGGCCTCACAAAATTCACCAAAAATTTTCCGGATCGTTTCTTTGATGTGGGAATTGCAGAACAGCACGGAGTAACCTTTGCTGCAGGACTTGCCGTTGAAGGAATGCGCCCGGTTGTGGCTATATATTCTTCGTTTTTTCAACGGGCACTCGATCAAATTATCCACGATGTCTGTATTCCCAATCTCCCTGTAACTCTTGCCATTGACCGTGGTGGTGTGGTTGGTGATGATGGGCCGACTCATCATGGGGTTTTTGATATTTCTTTTCTCAGATTTATTCCCAACCTTACTTATATGGCACCAAAGGATGAGAACGAATTACAGCACATGCTCCACACCGCAATCACTCTTCCCGGTCCTGCCGCCATCAGATACCCTCGTGGCAGCGGAGAAGACGTACCACTCGATTCCGAGCTTACAACTCTTGAGATTGGCAAGGGAGAACTGCTGCGTGAAGGAAAGGATATTCTTCTGCTGCCAATAGGAAACAGGGTTTATCCAGCAATGCTGGCAGCCGAAGGTCTTGAAAAACTTGGAATTGATGCTGCTGTGATTAATCCACGCTTTATTAAGCCATTGGATGGGGAACTGATTTGTGAATGGGCTGAAAAAACAGGACGAATTATCACAGTAGAGGATAACGCTGAACATGGTGGGTTTGGAAGTCTGGTACTCGAACTGCTCTCAAAAAATCGACTCTATACAATAAAAAGCCACCTTCTCGGATATCCAGATCAGTTTGTCGAGCATGGACCGCAGAAAACATTGTGGAAAAATGCCAAACTCGATTCTCCGGCTATCATCAATGCGGCAATGGAATTGATGAAGGCTTAACCAATCAGGCTAAAGGCATTTAGTCCGAAGACTAAAGGTAAAGAAAGGGCAGTAATACAATTCTTTAACCTTTAGCCTTTAGCCTTTAGCCTAAACACCTAACGCGATATTCCAGCCCCAACTCAGGAACGGGAGTTATAATACTGCAGATACCAATCAACAAAGCTCTTCACACCAACCTCTAGGGGAGTATCCGGCTTATAATCAAAGTCTCTGATCAGGTCATCAACGTTGGCATAGGTTGCCTGCACATCACCCGGCTGCATGGGAAGGAAATTCTTATCGGCACTCCGTCCCAGATTTTGCTCCAATAACTGAATAAAATAGAGAAGGCGCTCCTTCTTATTATTTCCAATATTATACACCCGATGTGGACAGTAGGACGTTGCGGGATCAGGGGTCTCAGATTTCCATTCAAAATCAGGCTCCGCAGGCTTCTGGACCACCCGGGCAACCCCCTCAACGATATCGTCAACAAAAGTAAAATCACGCTCCATATTGCCGTTATTAAAGACATTGATAGGCTCTCCGGCAAGTATTGCCTTAGCAAATAACATGGGCGCCATATCAGGACGTCCCCATGGACCATAAACCGTAAAGAATCTGAGCCCGGTACAGGGTAACCCAAAGAGATGACTATAGGAATGGGCCATCAGCTCATTTGATTTTTTTGATGCCGCATACAGGGATACAGGATGATTTACATTATCATGCTCCGAGTATGGCTGATGCGTATTTGCCCCGTAAACAGAGCTTGAGGACGCGTACACAAAATGTTTCACCCCGGAATTCCGACAACCTTCCAGAAGATTCGCAAAACCAACAATGTTTGTGTCGATATAGGACGCCGGGTTAATAAGAGAGTACCGAACCCCTGGCTGGGCAGCCAGATTCACAACGGCATCAAAACTATGATCAGTAAACAGTTTTTCCATGGCTCCACGATCGGAGATATCAATCTCCAGATTTTGAAACCCTTCCCCCGAGGCAATCTTTGCCAAACGATCTCTCTTCAGCGACACATCATAATAATCTGTTACTGTATCAACACCAATAACTTCACATCCTGATTCACGGAGTTTCCGTGCCAGGAAAGAGCCGATAAAGCCAGCTGTTCCTGTAACCAGTATTTTTTTCATTGGCATTTGCTTCTTTCCATCAATCATCAAAATCCCCTTCTGGTCCTTTATCTGTGTCAAGCTCTGCAGCTCGAGCAATTATTTTATCTTTTGTCCAATCAGCTGGATCTTCTATACGTGTAGCCTTGGGGCCAAGATCATAGGATCCTGCATCAAGTATTGCTTTCTTTGCAAGATCAGCTGTACCATCGGCAGAGAAAACATTGACCAGCATATTATAAACAAAGTCTTCAACCCGTTTACACATCCTGTCACGTATTTCCTTTGACTGCCCACAAAGACTATTTTCAAAGGGAAGATTTAATTTTTTATAATCCCCCCCATTCCATCCCTGTTCATCGGCATAGGCAACCATGCTGGTCCACATGTCCTCTCCTACACCTTCGCCTTTAATTTTGATAAAACGTCCATTCTTATCACTAATGGCATTCCCATCATCATTCACCTCTAGCCCCCAGGAAACCATCTGCAAAGCTGTTGCAACATTTGCCTTGGTCGTGGCTGTTTCTTTGCATATGGCGCGCAATCGTTTGGAACTATTCCCGGATGTGCCATGTTGCGCACCTGATGTACCATAGGGTGCAAGTGCTCTATGGATCTCACCGGTGAGTTCTATCTGTATCCCCTGTCCGGATGCTTCAAGGCCATGAATACTACCATTATTTAATGCTATCCAGTCAGGACAGATATCATAGGCGTTTAGTCCTTTAATAAGAAAGGAGGCGTCATCAACGGTCGATAAGCCTTCAGTTCCTTTAATTTCCCCAACCTCAGTCTCAAGACCAGCCCAGGCAGGAATACAGCTATTCAATTCGATATTTGCCAGCAGGTTTTTGTCATCGAGCATATGGGAGGCATCGACTGCTATGGAAGTAATCCCAGCATCAAAAATAGATGGAATTTCCACCTTGGCAAGATCCAGATCACTTTCTTTTTTAATTCCGAAATGATCCGCGTGGATAGCAACCGGAATAGTAATACCGTGCTCATTACAGATACTGTCAACGACGGTGGCCATATTCCAGAGACTCACGGGACAATAGGCGTTTGTTCCGCCTTCTGAGCGTGCTATTTCAATAATGATCGCACTATTGGCACGCTGGGCAGCCTGCAATGTACCACGAACGACAAAAGTAGAACGAGCATTCGCTGCAATAGTCATTGCGCCACCCTTGGCAATCAGGGCGCGATCAATAACTTTACCACTAACAAGAAGGGCATGGGAATTGGGAAAAAGTTTTTTGATATTAGGTGGACGACCGATCTCAAGAAGCTTTTCGTATTCAGCACTGTTGCTCATAGTTATCTCCGTAGTTCAAGTGTTTTTCAAAACTGTTTATTACTCATTCCTTATACCAAATCAGAATCTTAAAATCCAGAAGTGACGGAAAGTGTTATTCTTTATTTTTGATGGATTCATAAAAATCCATCCTTATTCTGGAATTTTTACGGGTTAATCCTTTTCAAGTAATTCAGTATCAGTATCACCTGCGCCATCCTCTTTGAACCCCATAAAGGTCTTTTTGCCAAAAAAGTATACCGCTACCACACTGATCTCATACAGTATCAGCAGGGGTATCCCCATCATCATCTGATTCACCACATCAGGTGTAGGGGTCAGGATGGCTGCAATGATAAAATTTATAAGAATTGCATACTTACGGTTCTTATTCAAAAAGGGAACAGTCACCACTCCCATTTTGGCAAGGAAGACCATCAGTATTGGCATTTCAAAAATCACCCCAAACGCAATCAGCAACCGTAAAGCAAGCGAAAAATACTCACTCACAGCCGGCATAGAGGCAAGGTATTCATTGGAGTAGCCAACAAGAAATTTAAAGGCTGGAGGAAAGACAACAAAATACCCAAAGGCAGCACCGCCAAGAAAACAGACGGTTGACAGAAAAGTGAAGGGAATAATCACCCTTTTTTCATGTTTATAGAGGCCGGGGGCAATAAAACGCCATATTTGATAAAATATTACGGGACTGGCAAGAAGTAATCCACAGACAAGTGCGAGCTTTAGATAAAAAAAAACCCTTCTTGGTACGATGTAAAAATCAACGAACTGGAGTCGGGAAGAACATCTATCAGAGGTTTAAAAAACCAGGTCCCTATGGGTTTAATAAAGGTGTAGGATGCAACAAAACCAACAATTATGACAAGAAATGATTTTATGAGACAGGAACGCAGTTCGCGCAAATGATCAGTCAGAGCCTGTGACTCAAATGACTGTTCAGTCCCGATCTTTTTGGTCTCCTCGGACCCTATCTTTTCACTCATCCTGTTCTCCTCAATTTCTGAACTGTTTTCCTGCTTCTTAATACCGCAAATTCTCACGTCTGACAAGAGAAGAGCGCAATTATTTTTCGCCAGTGACTCTATCCAGAAAGTGTTCGTAAGCAAGCGAACATGTTAAAAAAAACCATCACTCGCTTTTAAGCAATTGACTTATGTCAATGAATTGTGATTCACTTGTCCTTATACTATGGTATTCTTAATTTAGTATTTCTATCGAATAACGATGGAGATTTAACATTAACCATTTTCACCTTTGGGAGGGAAAATGATTCAATTAAAAGCAGTACTGGCAGCAGGTGCCTTTGTTCTGTTGACCACGGCAGGAATTGCCGGGGCCTCAGACAAATGCGTTGATTGCCACACAAAAGTTTCCCCTGGCATGGTTCAGGACTGGAAAGCATCGGAGCATTCTAAAAACGATGTCACCTGTTCCACCTGTCACGGAGAAAAGCACACAACCGCAGAAGATTCAAAACTGGCGATGCTTCCAAATGAAGCAAAATGTGCTGAGTGCCATGAAGAACAGTTCGAATCCTTCAAGAAAGGTAAACACAACTTTGGCTGGGCAGTACTCAATGCTATCCCTGCCACCCATTTAGCTCCAGATGAGCTGATTGAGGGTGGACGTGGTTGCGGCGGTTGCCATAACATGGGTATCAGAACAGAAGCTGAGAAAAAAGATCAGCTAGACAAGGGCTATCGCTACCAAGTGAACTCATGTGACGAGTGTCATACCCGTCATACTTTCTCCAAAAAAGAAGCGAACAACCCACGAGCATGTCAGCAGTGCCATATGGGATATGATCACCCGCAATGGGAAATGTGGTCAAGTTCCAAGCATGGTATGCGTTATTTCGCAAAACAGGCCGGAGATCTACCCGAGAGCGCAACTGCACCAACCTGTCAGACCTGTCATCTTGCTGATGGAACCCATGAGAACCACACAGCCTGGGGATTCCTTGGCGTGCGTTTACCTCTGCCCGAGGACAAACAAGAGGCAGCTGACCGAGTAACTATTCTCAAAGCTCTTGGAGTACTTGATCCAGAAACCGGAGAGGCCACACCTATTCTCGATGCTGTTAAATCCGTAGATATGGTTCGTTTGGATCAAGCATCCTGGCAGAAAGAGCGCGACAAAATGCTGAAGACTTGTACTCAGTGTCACGCTAAAGCCTATGCTAAAGAACAACTTGATATGGGTGATGCTATTCTTGGAAAAGCTGATCGTCTGATGGCAGAAGCCATTGAGACCGTTGCAGCTCTTTATAAAGATGGAATCATCATAAAGCCCGAGGCGTATCCTTTTAACTATCCCTTCCTGCTTACCATGATGCACACCAATGGTTCTAACTGGGATGAAAATCTTGATGGTCTCTCCTACATTGACCAGATTCTTGTTCGCATGTATATGAAACATCGTATGCGCGCTTACCAGGCATTCTTTCATGTGAATCCTGACTATGCCTACTGGTATGGATGGAACATGATGACCGAAGATCTTGGTGAAGTAAAAGAACTTGCCAAAACAATGAGAGCTACCCATAAGAAATAATTTTTTTCTCAATTGTGTTTAGTTCACTCGAGGTCCATGGTATCTTTTACAGGTATACCATGGGCCTTTTTT
>Ga0307988_1000605_pt1 | contig 24128 bp, 15 predicted proteins | sample EllFjometagen183_FD_203166 | JGI IMG/M metagenome (GOLD analysis project Ga0307988, IMG submission 203166) | Marine microbial communities from Ellis Fjord, Antarctic Ocean - #183 | ecosystem: Environmental > Aquatic > Marine > Unclassified | place: Southern Ocean | collected 2014-10-08 | reverse complement strand
GGCTCATCTATACCCATGTCCCTGGCAACAATCACGACCCCCTGAAATTCGCCATCTGCTCCTCGCAGAGGGGAAGCGTTCAGGCTGATCATCTTGGTTGTATTGTTTGGGCTATGGCATTCTATCAGGTGTTTTCTAACCTCGGTTTTCTCCTGCAGTACCTTGCGTGCGTCCTCAAGGCAGGCAAGGCTGATCTCAGGAGGCAGATGATTCAAGTCTGAATTCCCATCTGCTCCTTTTTCATTAAGCCATTGCTCAGCTGTTTCATTGAGCTGAATAATCTGCATATTGGCATCAAAGGTGATAATTGCATCACTTACTGAACGAAACACGGTTTCAAGATACAGACGATATTTCTCATTCTCATGTTGCAAGCGTATTGCTTTGTTTTCTAGATGCCAGTGGGTAAGGGCCTGTTTGGTGAAGTGAAGCAGTGTCTCTTTGTTGACGGGTTTTGATATATAATCAAATGCGCTATGCCTAACTGCCTCGGAGGCTGATTCAAGATTTGGAAATCCTGTAATCATAACCACCGGACATCTGACATCCAGTTCTCTGATTTTCCTGAGAAGCTCGGTACCGCATTCTCCAATAAGGACAATGTCACTGATTATCAGATCGTATGATGTGGTGGAAAGGGCCTGTATTGCTTCATCAAAAGTCGCCACGGCCTTCACATATTGATAGCCTTCAGAGGTCAGAAAAATTTCGAAGGTCTGTCGAATAGATTCCTCATCATCGACGATGAGAATATGGGAAGAGAAGATATTTTTTTCCATATGCTTATATTTCTGCCGGAAGCTCGATGATCATTTCAGTAAAGTTATCCAAAATCGAATTTACGCGTAAATCACCCCCATGATCTTTAATAATGCCATAACTTATACTAAGACCAAGCCCTGTCCCTTCACCAGGTGCCTTGGTGGTGAAGAATGGCTCAAAGAGTCGTTCCAAAATCGACTGGGGCATTCCTGTTCCATAATCTTTAAGAATGATATGATACACAGAAGCTTCCCCATTTTTTTTCCTGCCACAGTAAATTTCAATTTTCTTCTGAGAATCGCTCCCCGGGTATCTTCTGTTTAATGCATAGCGACTGTTACTGATCAGGTTCAGAACAACTTGTTGCAACTGTCTGAAATCTGCAATAATCATGGAGCTTTCTTCTGGGAAGTGCGTTTCAACAATAATTCTATCCTTTTTAAGCTGGCCCTGTATCAGGGTAAGGCTATCCCCGATTACTTCCTCGGGATTGACCAGCCTCGGTTCACAGCTTTCAGCCCGTGAAAAGGAAAGGAGGTTGTGAGTAATTGTAGCAATGCGATTCCCCTCTTTCATGATCTTATGGAGGATGCTGACTCCTTCCTGATCAAGCTGGTACCTGTCGAGAAGAATTTGAGCATAGTTAATTATTCCGGTGATAGGATTGTTCACTTCATGAGCAACACCCGCAGCCAGTTCACCGATGGCTGCAAGTTTTGCTGTTCGGATGGAATCCACCTTTCTGCTTTCATCTCTGGTGAGTTCCCTAGCAATCAACATGATTTTATTTATTGTGCCATCCGATTCTTTAACAGGTGATATGGTAAATGAAAACTCACCTGAGAATCCGGGGAGGCGCGTCTCCTCGACTTTGGGTGCGCATGTTTTAAGAAATTCCTCCAAAGGACATTTGATATGCGGCCATCTGCCGCCATGGACAATTTTGCAGATTCCCATGCCAACAACCTCATCCCTGCTTTTTTTTGCGGCCTGTAATGTCGCGTCGTTGGCTTCGATGATAATACCATCCGGCTGCACAACAAGAACAGGGTCCTGGATGGCATTAAAAAGCTGCTCCCATGTTCCTGTATGTTCGCTGTTCTTCGTGACACAACTGTTGTGGCTCAGGTGTTCACAGGTTAAATGTTCTTTTTTTCTCTTTGTTTTGTTTGTATTCACAGACTTTGACAACTGGTTAGGGTTGAAAGACTTCCTGCATGAATGCTCTTCCAAAGCATACCACATTGTGCCTGTGTTTTTTAAGGAAAAGTTTGTTAATTGAGGTGATGTTGGAGATTTCTGAGGGCAAAAAGGAGGCTAGCAGAGGAAAACAGGCTCGGAGTCACTGGTGAAAATTCTGTAATAATATATAAAAATTTTTCAGAGCTATCGGTAATATATCGATTTTCTACCTGAGCCTGATCATAGAGTCTGCCGTTACCTGATAATCGCTCAACGGATTAACTCAGGTTAATCAGATTTAACTCGTATAGGACAACAAGAAAATCCTCCAGACTATTATATTGTTCCCTTGTTGGGGGCTCAAGGATTCTAATCATAGTTCTTCCACAGAGCATCCATTGGGATCCATTACCTATGATTTCCCTCGTATCCAGATACATACAACCGCATATCATTCATATACAAATTTGGAAAATATTCATCTGACTTCATGGTTAAACCCCATAAACTTTATTCATCTGAGATGAATATATTACGAATACCCACCACTGATTACCTGGCAATTTTCAGGGTGCAGGTCGGAGTTGCTAATCTCGCCAAGTCTTCTCTGTATGGCCTTTGAAGCCACACGGAAATACTCTTTAGCAGCGTTTCGATCTGGGATGTTTTCTCCATCTTTAACGGGGTGCAGTAACCATTCAGAAAAACGATCAGAGTTACTTTCTATTGTGTGATCTTCATTAACCAGGAAAGATGTATATTCTTGCCGCATACGCACTCCTTGATCACTTTGCCAGCGTAGCATGGCGGTAATCACTGCAGGGGCAAGTTCGTGGAGTTTGGCAACTCGACCGTCAAAGCGATAATCTTTGACATGGTCAAGCAAGTGTACCAGTAAGGAAGAATTTAGATCCATCATTTGAATATCTTTTCGCCTAGAGGCAATATCGCGATCAAGGGTTATATTCATTCGTCGGCCAGCAACTCCGATTGCCTCTGCGACATCATCAGGTAATGCTATCCTCATCACTTTACCTTTATGAGTGGTCTCCAGTATCTGAATATTTAAGGTTCCCATTGCTCCCTTGATAAATGAATCCACATGGTCCAGTGTGATTTCGAGTTCACCTGCACTTTCTTCAGGATTAAACCCTGCAGCATACTCCAGAAGCTCACGTTGCATCTCAACGGCCTCTTTTGCTCGCCTTAATGCTTCGTCTATTTTTTCTTTGGTATGAGGTGCAGTGTCTTGGCGTGCCTGATCTAGAACATCGCTGATATCTAAAGCCTCAACCAACTCCCCAAGGATCTCAGCTGCAAGTCCAGGACGGAACTCTCCCCCAAGAATGGACATATCCTCCACAACTTGATCAATTCGTTGATAAAGAATATTGAGAATATTGCCATCCATGGATTGCGGTACGCTGATATTGAAAACAACAACTTTATTTTTCTGACCATATCTGTAGAGACGACCTACGCGCTGTACAAGGCGCATTGGATTCCAGGGAAGGTCATAATTAACCATGATATGGCATTCACGCTGTAAGTTGATACCCTCGCCACCAGCCTCAGTGGAAATGAGGAACTGGCTGGAATCCTCAAAATTGGCTATGGCTTCTTCTCGTTCAATATGAGACAAGCCACCGTGCAGCAAGGAAACCGATTCCGTTCCAAATCGTTTCTGCAATGCTTCAGTAAGAAAATCCTGCGTACCTCGGTACTCGGTAAAAACGAGTATTTTCTCTTCGGGATTATCTTGTAAAATTGTTTCAACTAATTCATCAAGAAAGGTTCTTGATTTACTATCTTCAGTGAACAGAAGTCGTGCTTTTTCTATAAGCGCTTTTAACATGACAATTTCACCCGCAAAGAATTGCCCGTCAGGCGCATCAACAGATTCCTCCCATTCACCGACAAAACGTTCATCTACCAACTCTGCGTCAAGAGATAATTCATCAAACTCACCATCTTCCAAGCGCTGGAATCGTCTGTTCAATGAACGTTCAATGGCCGCAATGCTGGAAGCCGCAAGTTTTCGATAGGTTGCCATTACAAAGCCGATGGCTCTCCCCCGCATGCCATTACTCTCGCTACTTGCTGCATATCCTTCACGGAGATAGTTTTGTAGCTCTTTGTCGAAGTCATCCTCAAAAGATGTAGATGCCACAGGAACAGTAGAAGTTAGTTTTCCTTGAAAAATAAAAGCTCCTGTGGCATCGGTAACATCAGCCTTATGGTTGCGAATCACCATTCTGCGAAGGATGTCAGGATTCATGGTTAATGTTCGAATTTCTTTCTTCAATTCAGGACGAATCAATTCAAGTAATGCCTGGAATTTATCCTGCTTCCCCTGGTGAGGAGTTGCAGTAAGGAGAAGCATGGAATCAGAAGTTTTGCGTAGTGAGGCCGCCAAACGAAATCTCTCCGAGCTCTGAAACTTCATGCCATATTGTGATCGACTCAACCTATGGGCTTCATCAAACACTATCAAATCCCATGCTTCAGCCTGTGTCAGGTTTGCAAGATGATTCTCAGACTTGAATTTATCCATAGAACCAATGACAAAATCATACAGTTTCCAGTGACGAGGTTCGTTAACATGAAAGTCCTCTCCATATACTTGGAAATCGCTAAGTCCAAATTTATGATGAAGCTCTTCTTTCCATTGATTCACTAATCCGGCAGGCGTAACAAGGAGGATGCGGCGGATGTTTCCCCTCCTTATTAATGCGGAAAGCAACATGCCAACTTCAATGGTTTTACCCAGACCAACATCATCGGCAATCATCCAGTTCAAATTTCCGGAAGCCAGAATGTGATGAACCAAGTGGATCTGATGGGGGAGAGGGTCAATATTCAAGTGAGATAATGAGCCTGTGTTTTCATGCCACATTTCAATAGCGTGGGCTAGGCTGCGCAGGCGAAAGCGTTCGGCATTACCGGATTGACCAGTTTGCCTCAGTTCAAATCGTTGTTGCACTCCCTTGATCTGTTTCAGGTTTTCAAATGGTAACCAAAACCTTTCGCCTCGTTCAGGGAATTCGACCAAAACTTGATCTCTACATCCAATCCTTCGTTTTTCAACTACTATTCCTTCGCCAAGTGATTTACCTGTACGGGATGAAGGGACGTCCTGCACCTCCATACCAATCAGAAAACTACAACGGAGTTGATTTACAGGAACACTTTCACTTTTTTTAGTCTGCAGCCAATCTACCTGACATTCGATGTTTCCTGTGATAGTATTCAGATTTCTCACTACTCCAGGTTCTTTAACATCGGCCTTTTTTACCCAGCATCCGATAACTGGAATGAGTCTTTCGTTATTCATTGGCATAATCCTTCATTCATCCACATGCTATTGCGACGTACATTACGAATAGCTCTTTCAAGGTCATAAGTATTAATGGTAGGAATGTCCTCTGTGCTGGGCGGTTTAAAAAAGTTATCAACCAAGGGCGATTCCTGTTCTATGGCCCACTCAGGAGCGTACTCAAAACCGTCTTCTACACGACTAAGGTAAGTGATTAGATACTCGTTAAAACTTCGTGAAATCAGCTTCTGGACTTTGTCTTCTCGCCAATGATTGTGCAGGTAAATCAAAAGCTGTTCTATTTCTTCAAGGGAAGGGTAGCCGCTAAAGCTGTTCACAAGTTTAAGAGCGGTTGGCCAGCTAAGAATCCGGTAATTGGACTCCTGGGCACTGTAAAATTCGTAATGCTCTAGCCATATACCCTTAACTCCCGAGGCAAGCTCAAGCTCTGCTACGCTCGTATTATGTTCGAGTTCTCGGACCACAGCAATCCTGCAAGCACCCCATCCGTTGTCTTCAAAGATCATTGCCACGATCTGAATTTCAGGCTCCTCCAGATTAAAAACGCTCCCTACGTCCATTGCAGCCTGCAGTGAACGTTCTGTTCTATCGACTGCCCCCTCAACTTCGACATCTTCAAATGCTAATGAAACATCATTGTCAAATTCGTCAGCCTCTCCTGCCAAGTCCAGCCAATCCGGTTCGGGGTCCTCTTCTGAAATGTTGTCATCACTGTATTCTGGAATAAAAGACAGTAAGTCGTCCTCAAGGGAATCCTCATGCTCTGACGGTTCAATGTCATCACTTTCATCAAAATCTGAACCTAACAAATGGTCAGATTCAGACGAAGAAGTGTTCAGATCGTCAAAAACTCCTAATAAATCCAGCTCTGACAATGGCGATGGTTCTTCGGCAGGTGAAAGCGATGGCTCTTGATCGTCAAGGAATCCTCTCAGGTCAAGGTTGGGTAATAAAGAATCGTCTATGTCAGAGGGTGGTACTGATTTAGTAGGCGATTGATTGTTTGCAGTCGGTTTCCGGTTTAAAGTTGGGCTATCTGTTGCAGGTTTTTGAGAAATGGGTGGGGATGAAACAGAAGAATCCCAGGAAAAATATTGTCGATCACCAAGAAGTGAATCTTCGCCTTGAAGAAGGTAGTCTAGCTCATCATCTTCAACAGAATCATCCGAAGCTGCTTTCTGCTTTTCGGTGATTTTTGAGATGCGTTTCATAAGGCTACCTCGCCAAATACTATTTTCCGGGACTGGTGTTGTAATCATCATGACAGTAGCAATGCAGGTGCTATGCCAAAATGGTAAAAAAAATTCTGAGGTTGTTTAGTTATCGATCGTTCTTGACATAACGCACCTCTCTAGCCAGTTCGTCATGCTATTTCGACAAATAGTTTGTTGCGAAGATCCTTCCAAATTCTCTTGAGGGTAAATTATGTTACGCAAACATAATTATATTTACCCGCAAGGTGGCCTTGGAGAGCTCTTTTTTCTATTCTCCAAGTGTGCTCGCTATAGAAAAAGTGATATCGGCCTTATGAGCCCTCTTCCATTCTTCTCTATGGTCCTCTTCTGGCATTAATTTGATCCGAACTTCTGGCACTCCTCCTCCCAATGATTCATCAAGACCTACTCCAAATTCCACACCGCCAATATCAGTCAGGATAAAACGATCATGCAGTTCATCCCAAGGACGAGTGACTATGTCCAGTCTCATTTCGCATGGGATTTTATGAGCCAATTTGCCCTCGCATGTCATCTGCAAATGATCTACTCCCCAGTTGTCTCCAAGGTGATAAGTGATTTTAGAGATGTCTGAGCCATGTTCTCGTGCCGAAATTGTTTTGAAAATCTTTATTAACACATTTACAAAACGTGACTCATCGGGCTTGAAATTTCGATCAATAAGTATGATCTCCCGAGCACATTCCAGCATCGGGCGAATAGCCTCAACCATTTTGTCAGCACTTCTTGCAATTCTTAATGTGCTGGAGACTTTCCAAAGATCTTGATCTTGCAACGTGAAGTCGTTGACCAGGATTTCAGGGACACTGCCGCTATATTCCCGTACAAGGATTGCATGAAATGGCCTTTTAGAGTGTGCTTGAAGAATGGAGTCCAGCCAATGTGTCTGAATCGTGTCTGGTTGTTCCACCCTCATATACCCAGCATACCTAACCAGTTTTTTGGCGGCCGCCTTCAGCCTCTCACGCATAACAGGCTGATTACCTGACTCTTTAATTACTCTTAGCACATCTTTGAGCCATTCCTTTTTGGGAACCTTAGAGAACAATCGGCCATAGCCTTTTCCAAAGGATGCCTGGAGCAACTGTACGTCACGATAGTCGGCAAAAAGTTCGGGTGATATTGCGTATTCGTAAATCATCAGTATAACAGCTCGTCGTCACGTTCTTCAAAAAATCCGGAAGGCCATTCTTCACTGAAATCACCATCTTCTGTTACAGGAAGTTTCGTTAATACAACCTTCCCATTTTGACTTTCAACATAATTCACAGCAAGCTGATCTATGGTCAGTTCTGAGCAATTATCAGGTAGCTCCTGGTCTGTGGTTTGGCGTATTCGTTTCAAAAATCTGAGAAGCAGATGTTCGCTATGGGTTTCAAGGAGAAAAGTTTTCCCCTCATCCATACTCTTTTCAGTCTGAATTTCCTGGATAAAAAGATCTCCAAGAGCAACTTGCAGAGCGGGGTGAATGTGTAACTCAGGCTGTTCAATGGCAAAAAGACCCTGACGAAAGGACAGGGCAAGAACGATAACCGGCATGATCTGTGATATCCCTACTCCAATATCAGACGGTGCCATTGTAATATCACGGTTTATATCACGAAGTCGCAACCGACGTTTCACTGGCAGAGAAGCAAAATAACCCTGTAAATCCAGATCTTCGTCAAGGTAATTTCCCTGTAACAACGCCAGGGAAAAGGGACTGGAGATATCTATTTCTTTATACTGTTTGGTCTCTACCGTATAACCAGTTCCCAGTCTATTACAAAGCCATTCATTGACTTCATCAATAAAAGACGAATCTGCCTGGTACAATTTGTCCCATGCTGCAAGGCCTTCAGCCCATGAAGCAAGAGACTTGGTGAGTTTTGGCTGATATTTACGATCAGGAACCTGACGCAATGGCCCGACATATTGAAAAGAATTTAGTTCGCCACACAGGTAACTTACAGGAGATAGAAGAAGTGAGCCAAGCAACCCCTCAAAACTGGCAGTGTCTCTAAAAATAGACAAGCCTTCCAAATCCTTCGGAGAACGTTCATGTAGATCCGGGAAGGCCATTCCAGAACCAACGGGAAGCACTCCCTCGCTTGTTTGTTTGGTGGATATATGTGAATATTTCGATTCTTGTATATTCAATTGTAAAACATTTTTTTCTTCATCAAGAATGGCTGGTCCAAGATGGGGCAGTGCAAAATTTTCACCCACCTCATCCAAAAAGACAGGACTCTTTAGATCAAGATAAGTAACTGCTTTTTGCTTTCCATCTTCACTTACTGTAATTTCGGCAAACAGTTTATCGCCAAAGCCAGTTTTGTAAGTAGAGATAAAAGGTTTTCCAAGAAGGCTGTTCCACCGGATTGTTATTTCTAACCAAGGCTCCAAAACATCTTCTGCCTGATACCAATAAGACTCGAGATAATGTTCTGATTCAGGCGTTTCTATCTCGAAATCTTTCGTAAAAGTTGGAAATATAAATGCACCATCGCTGTCAAAGCTGAAATCAAAACGCAACCGGATGGAGTTTCGTAGATCATGATTGTGGACTAGATTATGAAAACCGCCTAGATCAACAGAGTCTCCACCGGAACGGGTTTGGTCGGGATTAAGGTTTTGATGCTCAAAAATCTCACGGGCATAGTGGAGTGCCTGCACAATCGTGGATTTTCCTGCCGAGTTTGGCCCGAAAAGTAAGGTGATCGGTTTGAATTCTACTTTTACCGGTTCCTTGATACCTTTGAAGTTTTCTATGGTTATAGCAGAAATGCTCATTTGTTTTCTCGTAGTTATTCTTTCTGGGAATGTTCAATTGTGCGGTCAGTGACCACACCTTTTTTGTGTTGTATCGTAGCAGCGGGAAACAGGTTCTCAATAGTGCCGACATTGTCTGCACTATTTGCTTTTAGATTATTGCTCCAGGGTTTCTTCTGCTCCTATATATCTGGAATATTCATAAAGAGTTTCATCAGTGGCTCGTTGATATAATAATTATAGTGCCCTATTTTAGCCTTGGTTAGAAAGCCCTGTTTCGTGAGCTGCCCGAGGTATTTGGTAGCAGTAATTCTTGAGACCTGTAAGTCATCCTGAAGATAAGCAATTTTTGTATAAGGATGACGGAAAAGATTATTCAGAAGATCCTGACTGTAAATTTTAGGTAGCTCTGCTCTAATCCGATGCTTATAATCCAGCATTATTTCTTTTATGGTCTGGACAATCCATATGGTTTGTCGAGCCGTAGTTTCAATACCGTGTAGCATATAAAGTATCCACTCCTCCCAGGATTCTTTATCCCGAACTTCCTGCAGTAACCGGTAATAATCTCCCTTAGTCTGAATGATATAGCGACTCAAATAGAGAACAGGGATATCAAGGAGTCCTTTGGCTACCAGGTACAGAATGTTGATAATCCGACCAGTACGACCATTGCCGTCATAGAAGGGATGGATGGATTCAAACTGATAATGAATCACTGCCATTTTTACTAACGGATCCAGGTCGGTCAAACTATCATCATTTATAAATTTCTCCAGATTTGTCAGGAGCCGAACAATAACATCGTACTCCTGCGGCGGAGTGTAAACGGTAGCTCCCGTTCGTTGGTTTTTGAGTTCTGTACCGGGTAATCGGCGAATACCTGCATCGTTTTGTTCCAATTCCTGGTGAATCGTTAGAATCTGATTAATGGTGAGGAGTTGCTCTTCCTGCACGAAGGCAAAACCCTTCTGCAGTGCTGTGGCATACAGGCCGACTTCCTTGGCGGCAGGACTTTTTATAAAATCAGAAAAAAGTTCCGATTTGTAAAGATCATCGTGGGTGGTAATAATATTCTCGATCTCGGAGCTGTCTTTTGCTTCTTGCAGAGTAAGCGTTGAAATAAGGATGCTCTCATTGGGGATACTGGCAACCATGCCTTTTAGCTCTGCCAGAAAACGGTGGGCAGAGGCAGTCTTTTTCAGGACTGCTTTTGTTTCCAGATCAATGGTGACGGGTAATGGTTTCAAGTTAAAGGTTGTCATGTTTTCTATGCATGTTGCTGTTTGAATGTATAGGGAATACCACTTTTCTATACATTCCCAATGGGGCATGTATAAAGAGTGGTGCTTTTATAGCTCTCCTCGAAAGGCATGATAAATTCCGATGAAATATTTATCTGTCGTTTGACAGATAAATTGGAAGGTCATTCATTTTCTTTAAAATTTAATCCGCTATTAGCTCAATTTCCTTTAAATATCGTGATGGCTCTTGATGTTTAGAACTGCCCCATGGCATTACGCGAGACTGCGCATAGGAATAACAAAGCAATCGTTTTGATCTTGTTGTAGCAACAAAGAAATTACGTTTTTCTTCATCTAAACTATCTCCACTTGCCCGGTAGTCAGGGAAGACACCTTCCATCATTCCCATCACCACAATCACATCAAACTCAAGCCCTTTGGCCGAATGAACAGTCAGCAATGCAATGCCATCTTGTCTGGGTTGTTGTGTTGCTCCAAGTGCTATTTGACCAAGGAAACTTGATAGTCGACGATTACCGCCTGGTTCCGTACGAAGAAAATGATCCCAGGCTCTTTTCCATTCTGAAATGTCTTGAGTAATCAGAGCACGTTCATTTTCATTAGTCATATTGTTTGCGTATGTTTCAAGCACTTCAACAGCCAAAGAGAATTTGATAGCTTGTTCATCCGTCCCCAGCTCAGACATAGCTTTCAATACCTCTCTTGCATCTGTAGAGCTAATTTTAGTAGCTATCTCTTCAAATAATTCATGAGAGTTATTGTATGTAGAATTTAGAATTTCAGAACCCTGCAAACTCCAGCGCTTGAGCAATGTTTCCAGGTGTAATCGGTCTCTGGGGTTTGCTTTTAGGCGTAAGCATAACTCAAAATCAAGGAGTAAATCAGACTCACTCTTATGCTGGGTTGAGAGATGTTTATAATATTTCCATTCTTCCTGAAGTAACTTTTCTTCAATGGCAGAAAATACATACCTGTTCCTCCCCAGAATTGCACACCGCTCTAAGGTGATATCTCCCTCGATATCATCATGCCCGGTATCAAGAAGGCTTGATAAATATTCCAAAACAAGGTCTGCCTCATCAGCTTCATCCTTACCAACTAGTAACCGAATATCACCTTTAATTGGATGATCATTTTCCACCTCATAATCAGGATTCAAAAGATTTGCTGTTTCCACAACTGTTTTTGAGGAACGATAATTCTCATTGAGTTCAATCACTTTTGCCTCAAAATCACTGGCAAATAGTTTTAAATATGTTGGGTTCGCACCATTCCACTGGAATATCGCCTGTTTTGGATCACCAACAAGCATTACATTGTTAAAGCTATCTCCACATAAAGTCTTAATGACCTGATATTGAGCCTCGTTTAAATCTTGAGCTTCATCTACACATATATAACGGTAGAGCCGACGGTAAAAAGCAGCAATTTTAGGTCGTTCTGTGAACAGCCGATAAGTAAGAAATAGCAGGTCGTCATAATCAACAGCATTAGAGATTCTTAAACCATTGTCATAGGCTTTATATATTTGGGCCAATAATGTATCATCTAGTAATTCTGGAAGTTTAAGATCTGTTTTGGCAGTTGATATTGACTCAAGCCATTCAAACAGGGCTTTATTTTGTTCCTTGGGGCCACCTCTACTCAATAAGAGGTGTTTGAGTTCAGGATCATCCATCATGGCCTGTTGTAAAACTTGTTTTCTGTCCTGAAAATTTTCAAATAGATTTGGTATTCCATCAACACCAACTGGCTTTCCACGACTAGCCAAAACTTCAGCACAAAAACTGTGGAGCGTGCCAATAAACGCCCTGGTATGGATTTCCTGGTACTCCTCCAAGCGTTCTTTCATTTCGTTTGCGGCTTTGTTGGTGAAGGTAAGAGCCAAAACACGGAAATGTCCCTCGCTCTCGTTGATAAGTCGTCTGATACGCTCAGTTAAGACGCGAGTTTTGCCAGAACCTGGCCCAGCCTCAACAAGTAAAGCTCCATCGCCATGATTGACTATTGTTTGTTGTTTTTTGGATAATCTCATTTTGATTCCTCATGGGCAGGTTTAAGACCTAAATCTGCAGACATTTTATCAAATAGACTTCGTACAAGAAGTGGAAACCTTAAAGTGTTATCGTTCATACCAGAAATAGCCTCAGCAACTGGAGTGGCATATTTTGTTTTATTCTTTGATAGCTCTGTTTTTATAGCAACAAGTTTGTTCTCCTCGTCTTTCCATTTTTGTTCCAAAATGTCTTGATGAGAATCATTAGCCTTACCCACTTGAATAATTGTATCAATGAGAATATCTTGGTAATCTTCAGAGGTAAGGTATCCCTCAAAATCTTTACTATCTGGAATAATAAAAACATTTTCATTATCTTTCGGATCTTTAGGTTTGCCTACATTTTTCAAGGTTTTTGATACCCAACGAACACAGTCTTCTTCTCCATCTGAAAAGATATACCATGGTATCTCAAAGCACTCAGCCAAACGCACAAATGGCAAGTATGCTTTGTAACCATCAACAGGAATAAATGATATCCCGAAGGAACAAGGGTTTTGTCCCCAAAATTTCTCGGCAAAAATAGGTAATGCTTGCTCTTCTGTGTCTCCTTCGCAAAAAACAAGTGCCCGCGCAAAAAGTAATTCGCCCCTTGTATTCAACACCATACGATTAATTTTACGAATATCGTTAGCATTCAAAAGTGATGTGTCAAATTGGGTTACATAGGTTATTGCCCCTTCTTTTTTAAAATGTCTAAAATTGCTAATATCTGCTTGACTGGCAACATAGGGTGAGTGGGTGCTAACAATTCTTTGTCCAGGGATAGCCTTTATCTGCTGAAATATTGCTCTTTGAGCTTGTGGGTGAAGGTGGGCTTCTGGTTCTTCGAGAGCAAGGAGAGAATGGACAGCTCCATCGCTATTCATTTGTCGCCATTCACTATAGGCTCGAAAGGTTAAGATAGCAGCAAGGCTTCTGGTACCCATGCCATGCCGGGATAAGGGAAATGTTTGGGAGTCTTTAGTGCGAAAGCTGATATCCATACCCCGGCTTAAATCTCTCATGTGACGAGCCAGTGGGGTTATTGACACATCGCCCTTCTTTGCTGAAACTGTTTGGTATAAATCATTCAGGTGCTCCTGAACGTGAGAAAGAACCTTGCTGCCATCAATTATTTCTTGATTTAAGTCACTGAGTGTCTTTTCAATTTCACCGACTTTTTTATCACTTAAGCCAGGATCAGAAATCAGCTTATGCCAAAACGAACTTCTGTTTTGCAACTCTTCATGGATATCTCGTCTTGCATCCATCAGGTAAAGAGCTATTGGTTCAAGTTGACGAGCAGTGACCCTTGTTGAAGCAAGACTGCTTTTTTCTACATCAACAGAATCCGGCCATTCCTGTAAAAAGTGACGCTCTGTTACATATTCAGCCTTACCAGCATTCCATGAGGTTTTAGTGCGAATAGCAACAAAGTCATTATCCGTATTTAAATCTTGAGAAATACCTGATCCCCAGAGTTCAGTCCAAAAACTTCCCTCGGGAAAGGCATCTATTATACCGCCGTCATCGTCTACAGGGTGGATAAGAATATCGATAATAACATCCCTGTCTTTTGGTACTTTTGATTCTCCATTATCCAGAAAGACATCATCTGAACCTATGACACGGCGACCTGCACCAATTGCCGCAAAAATGGCTTCAAGAAAACTTGTTTTGCCAGAATTGTTTTCTCCAATAAGGACGGTGAATGAGTCGAGAGTAATATCAACGTACTGAAGAGATCGAAAATTCCTGATCCGAACTTCGGTGATTTGGATGCCACTTTTTATTGGGGCGGTAGTCATATTATAATTTTCCTTGAAAGGCTTGTTGGGCAAGGGAGTTAAAAAGGTTATCGCTATATTTTTTTGACATTCTGATTTTGCTTACATTCTCCATCTGTGTTTGAAAAAATGAACCGAATTTTTGTTGTAATGACGTTGGAGGATTATAAACCAATATCTGCTCAAATTTTCCCTTGCTTATCATCCCCTTCATAGAATTTGTTGAAGCACCTTGAATCATCTTTTTTGCGTTCAGGATTAAGCAGTATAGAAAAAAAGGATCGATATCTTCCTTTGGTGTTATAGCGTTTATCTGTTGATTGAAAGCCACCTCTCTATCACTCAATGCAGTATTTCCTATACAATCAAAACTTCCAGCTATGCAGGTAACAAGTGTTGAGTATGGAGCCACTTTTCTTCCTACTTCTCCCCCTTCTTTGGACAGGCTTTCTTCTGCTTTAGTCAAAAAATGATAGGGGGTATTGATGTTGTTGGACTTTATCCATTCAATATCATTTCCGAAATATTTTGCAACCTTCCGTGAAGGGGTATTGCCTGTTGTTATATACCCAATGTTTTTCAAGACAGTAATTTTCCACCCCTTGGGATTAGTGACGGGATCGCCAAACATGTTGAGGAAGGTGGCGCGGAGGAAGTCGTCTGCGAGTGTGATAGCTTCCTGTCGTTTGCGTCGGATGGTGTCAGCCTTGTCCAGAATTACCGCAATGCGCTTCTGTTCTTCCAGGAGTGGCAGGGGGATTGCGACTTGTTGAATTACGCTTGTTTTGATCGACGGATAAGCATTATTTTCGATTAACCTTGAAGGGGGATTTTTTTCGAACCATCGCTGCAAATAGCCAGAATCAATCTTATCAGATGGTAACACCGCTGCTAAATGACTCACTAAGTAGCAAGGTTTTTGCAAGCGATAAACGCGACCAATTTTCGCAGACATGCCACTTTTTGCAAAAACAACTGTATGTTTAGGAAAGAGCTTCATTCTATATTTTTCAGCATTAACTTCACTTATAAGTTCAAAATCATCTTCTTTTTTTCCAGACAATAAGCCTTGAAGGCTACCAGCACGGATAAAAGGAACACCTTCATTGGAAAAAGCAGTTTTATCTTGGGGGGCGCTTTGCCCAGTGGCAACATTACAAATATCTCCTAACAAAACACTCATCCCAGCATCCCCTGCAACTCATCCATATCCGTCATGATCTCCTGTTCCAGGGCCACCATACGATCCAAGATTACCTCCGGCGGATCATAGACATCCTCCTCATAGACAACCTCCCTGTAACGGTTGATGGAAAGATCATACTTATGCTTGCGAATCTCCTCGGCAGGGACAAAGAAATGCTTCGCGGTGCGGTCGCTCTCCTGCTTGGGATCACGCTGCTGCCATTGCTTCAGCATATCAGGCAGATCATTCGCTACAATCTTGTCTCGCTTATCATCGAGGGAGTAGCCGTCGGCCTTCACATCGTAATAAAAGACATGGCCGGTCTCACCGCCCTTGGTAAAGACAATGATGGCAGTGGAGACCCCGGCATAGGGCTTAAACACACCAGATGGCAGGGAGATGACAGCCTCCAACTGGTTTTCATCCACCAGCATTTTCCGTAACCCCTGATGGGCCTTGGAAGAACCAAAGAGAACGCCGTCAGGTACGATGGTGGCGGAACGACCGCCCAGTTTCAGCATCTTGAGGATCAGGGTCACAAAAAGGAGTTCAGTCTTCTTGGTCTTGATCTTACTGAGCAGGCTGGGATGGACATCGTCAAAATCTAACATACCCTTGAACGGGGGATTTGCCAGTATGACATCAAAAGAGTCTTCAGCAAATCGTGGGAAGTTATCGGGAAAGTTATTCGACAAAGTATCCTGATAATGAATGTCCGGTGAATCAATGCCATGAAGGAGCAAATTCATGGCAGAGATACGGAGCATGGTGATATCAAAATCAAAGCCGTGGAACATATTGTTGCGGATATGATCCCAGTGGTCTTCGAGCTGATCGCCAGGGTAATGTTTATCCCCGGCTGCATCTGTGCTGATCAGCTTTGGACTGGTATTTTGGCGAAGTAGGTAATGCATGGTTTCAACCAGAAACCCTGCTGTACCACAGGCAGGATCGCAGACCTGCTCGGTTGGTTTGGGGGCGAGAATCTCTACCATTTTACGAATAATATGGCGGGGGGTACGAAACTGGCCATTAATACCAGCGGTGGTGAGTTTACTCAGCAAATATTCGTAAAGATCTCCCTTGGTGTCGCCCTTGGTGAGGGGTAGATCGTTAATCATGGAGACTGCTGAGTCCAGGAGACTTGGCTTCTGAATAAGGAGCTGAGCATCCTTCATGTACTCGCCGAAGGTTGTACCGTCCAGGGCTACTGTCTTAAAATGTGGAAAGACCCGATCGCGGACAAGGGGCAGCATCTCTGTTGGCGACATATGCTGAAATTGTGACCAGCGTAGCTCCTGATCCGATTCTGAAAATATTTGTTTATAGGGTTTGTTGGTGCGCCTGGCTCTTTTCTCGTTTTTGGTCTCGTTGATATCAAGGAGTCTTGCAAACATGAGAAAGGAGATCTGCTCAATGACAGAGAGAGGGTTGGTAATGCCTCCTGTCCAAAATTCTTCCCAGAGTTTATCTATTTGTGATTTAAGTTCATTGTGGAGCATCTGTTTTTGTTTCCTTTATTAATTGATATGATGGAATCTTTGTCTTTGAGGCTGTTGTTTGCCCAGTTGTAAAAACTTCGAGGATGTCAATGAGATCGTCTACATCCTTATCATTGGGGAAAACCCCGTCTACGCCATCGCTATCTATTCCTGTAAATGGTGGTTCATAGAGCTTGTCAATCTCAATGGAACCGTATTTAGCGATGTGCACTTTTAATAAAGCCATAAAGCGTAACTGATTGGCATTGAGAGTGTGATCGGTTCGGAACTGTTTGAAATGTGCCTCCACTGCATCCTCATCCATACCAATGATGGTGCGCAGGATGAAATCTAGACCAATCGCTGTTTCATCATAAAAAGCCTTTAGAGTGTTAAGATCAACATCCGGATTCTGAGTGAGGATGAGAGCCGTGAGGGTGTCGAGATCAGCCTGGCTGACCGGTTTGCCTTGCCTTATCTTTTGTAAGGTCGGGTTGCTGGTAAAATGCTTTTCAAGTGTTTCTTCCACTCGTTTGCGGTAGGCAACCATGTCCACAGTGGCATAGCCGGTGGAGACTTCTGCCATTTCGACACCACCATCTGTAATGTCGATCACTTTAGGTTCAGGTTTGGGCGGAGTGACTCTGGGACGGTATTGCCAGATCTCCCGGAGATCCAGTCGGACTTGTTCTATTTGGGAAAAAGCAACATCATCCCAAAATGTATCTGACATGACATTGTCTATGCTCTTCTTCTTTACCAGAACTTGGTTAAGGTTAATGGGAAGGACAGAGGTGCCATCGCGTAACTCGGCTTTTTTATCATCCAGAATGGCCGTTTTCTGTAACCAGTTATTCGCCAGGTGAGTCATGAGCAGATCAAGACGATAAGCATCTGTCTGTTTATTGATATTGATCCATTGCATAAGGGGACCAATGTCATTGACTAATTCATGAATGGTGGCTTCCGAGAATGTATGGAGCGTTTCCTTGTTTTGCAAGCGGTGGATCTGTTGCCATCTTTTGCGTACAGCGATGGTTTTTTCCGGAAGAGTCTTGATCATTTTTTCCAGCTCGGCAACAGCAGCAGTAAAAATATCCGGTTTCTGTTTTTTTATTGCACCTCTTGCAAGCTCAATGCGAGTCACAAATAGGAGTTGCAGCAGAGATTTTTTCTGGCTGGGCTCTGCCTCTTTAGGGGCCTTACTGAAGTGTTCAAAATTGCCCCAATGATCAAAGATCCAGAATTTTTGTTTGTCCTTTCCAGGACCAAAGAGATTGGGACACAGGCGCGTTCCACGACCAATCATCTGATCAAATTTTACCTGGGAGCCAATGGGCTTTGCGAAGGTTAGGTTGACAATCTCCGGAACATCAATGCCGGTATCGAGCATATCCACGGATATGGCAATGGTGATTTCATCCTTGCCACCCACATTCTTAAAGTCATCAATGAGTTGTTCGGCTCTGGGATCATAATTGTCGATTATCTGGCAAAAAGATCCTCCATACTGAGGGTATTGTTCATCAAAAAGAGTCTTGAGCAGTACTGCATGTTTATGACTGCGGGCAAAAATGATAGATTTACCAACATGCTGGCCAGATGCTTCCCGGATGCCGTTATCCATCAGGTTTTGCAGAATAGCCCGATTAGTCTCTTTATTGAAAACAGCATTATCTACCTCACGATTATTGTAATCAAATTCCTCTGGGTTTTCGCCATCTTCTTCAAGTTGCTGCTTTTGCTCTTCGGTAAGCTCAGCATACTTGATTCCTTTTCGGAGAAAATTGGTTGTATGGGTAAAAACCTCGTAAGGCGTGAGATAGCCAGCCTCCACCCCTTGTTCTAATGAGTAGTAGTAAGTGGGGTCTTTATCTTCACAGCCATAAAGACGGTATGTGTTGCGGGTAATAAAGTTCACAGGGGTAGCAGTAAGACCCACTTGGAAGCTATCAAAATAGAGAAAGAGATCCCGGTAACGATTATAGATGGAGCGGTGTGATTCATCGGCAATAATTAGATCAAAGAAACCAACATCAAAGGTCTGGAACAGTTTGATCATGGCTGGATAGGTGGCCAGATAAATTCGGTGCTGTCGTTCCTTATGGGTCTTCCTGCTGACGATGGTACAGGATGCGTCTTTGAGGTACTCACCAAAGGCATTTTTTGCCTGCTTACGCAATTCTTTCCGATCGCAGAGAAAAAGGACACGTTTAACCCAGTTGGCCCTTATAAGAAGGTCTGTAAGCGAAATAGCCACTCTAGTCTTTCCTGTTCCAGTGGCCTGGATGAGCAGGGATTGGCGAAAGTTATTTGTAAACTTTTCCGTTGTTCGCCGAATGGCCTCTTGCTGATAGTCACGATCGGTGATTTCCGGTCTGATATCAATATGCTCCAGGAGTTTTTTTTCTTTACGCTGAAAATTGACCAGATACTGCAATGAATCTTTTGAATAATAGCCATAAATCTGGCGGTCAGGATAATTTTGCGCGTCATCCCAGATAAAGATATCAAAACCGTTGGTGTACATGATAACAGGGCGTTGACCATGTTCTTTTTCAAGACCATCAGCATAACACTTTGCCTGGGTACGTCCTTTAACGGCACTTTCTGCAGTTTTCTTGGCTTCTATGACGGCCAGTGGCTTACCATTGTCATCCCAGAGAACATAATCAATGTAGCCGATACCTGTTTTAGTGGGTTGATGTTTGACTTCAATTTCCTGGCCCACTTCATCTGTGTTTACTCCGTTATGGCCAACATTCCAACCAGCCTCGACCAGCTGTTGGTCAATTAAATATTTACGAGTAGTGGCCTCATCAAACTTGAGGGTGTCTGCAGTGGTTTGACCGGAGGCTTTAAGGGCCTGGAGCTCTGTTTCTGTTTTCTCGGCAGTATCTGCTTTGGCGCGTAGAGCCTCAACCTGTTGTAAAAGTTCCTGTAGCTGGGTTTCCTGAATGGCCAGTTTTTGCAGTGCCGCCTTCTTATCTTTTTTCAGCTTGGCTTTAGTGTCTACGGCAGGAGGTTCCTGAAAGTCTGGACACTCATCAACCTGGCCATCGCCATATGTGACGAAATACCAACGGGCCAGATCCCAGGACTCACGCAGACAAAACAATGCTGTCTCGCCATCTGTTGCATGACCGTGTGCAGCCTTATTACCTTTAAGGCGAATCAGGTGAAATTTGTCGAGAACCACCTTGGGAACTTCTGTTTTAAAAGAATCCTCTGACAACAGATCAAAAAGGTTGGCTTGATAAGGAAGCTGAAGATTATGGAGTTGGTAAATGCCTTCCACAAGATGTTCGCAAAAGGTACGTTGTTTAATAAGTGCACTGGAAGAGTCAGTACGAGCATAGAGCTCGGCAAATCCGCCCAGGTCTGCCAACTCTGGCCATTGCTTGCGTAATATCTCAAAGTTTTTTGATTCCATAATCTTCATGTCCCTCTACTTAGCAATGGGCGTGCCAAGATCATTCGAGATTGTGTTTTTTTAGCCAGTTGTTTAGAGTTTGGTAGCTCGAAAGGCCTAGTATCTCAGCAGCTTTTGTCTTGTTTCCATGGGTTTCATCAAGTGCTTTTTTGAGATACGTGGTGCCAACCTTTTTAATAAGCTCCTGAAGGTTGAATCCTTCTCCCAGTGGTTGATTCATAATATCTTCTTTTGCGTTGATTGCAGCAGGAATGGGGAGCAAGGAATCACGGATATCGGCTTCATTTAATTCTTCATCTACTGACCAGACCATGGCTCGAGTCAGTGTGTTTTGTAATTCCCGAATGTTTCCCGGCCAGGAGTGCTTTAGTAGAACATTTCTTGCGGATACAGAAATATCTTTATGTTTGTAGCCAGGTTCGCCTTTACTTTCCTGGTTAATTTGTTTAAGGAAATGCTCAACGAGAAGACTAACATCTCCCTTACGCTCGCGTAGAGGCGGGAGTTTTATTACAGCCACGGCGAGTCTGTAAAAGAGATCTTCTCGAAAAGAACCGGCTGCAACCTCTTCTATAAGTGTTCTATTTGTTGCTGCAACAATTCTTATGTCGATCTTTCTGGGTTCTGTCGCGCCAATTCTTTTAACTTCGTTTTCCTGTACTGTACGTAACAACTTAACTTGTATATTTTTAGGCAGTTCACCAATTTCATCAAGAAAAATAGTCCCCTTATCTGCTGCCTCAAAATGGCCAATACGAATGGCATTGGCTCCGGTGAAAGCCCCTTTTTCATACCCGAACAATTCCGACTCTACCAAATCTGCTGGAATGGCCCCACAGTTGATAGCGATAAAAGATTTACCTTTTCGTGGACTGGCCTCGTGAATGGCCCGAGCAAACAACTCCTTACCGGTACCAGACTCACCTTCAATCAAAACAGGGATTGAACGTAATGCAACCCGGCGTGCTCTGAGTACTAGCCGCTGCATCACTTCACTGCGATGGGTTATATCATCAAATTCTGGAGCTGTGGCAGGAAGTCCAGCAGCAAGACGCTCAATGGTATTGTCCTGTTGCCTGAAGACATTAGGGATGAAGTCTGCGGAGATATCAAAAGGAATCGACACTGGGCGCACACCATGAGCCTTTGAAGATTCTATTAATTTTGCAGGAAATCGGGTTTTGGAGAGTAGCAGCCATACTGCTGCCATGGCTGGAGTACCTGGACTGAGGTGGAACGTAAGATCAACAGACTTCCCAAACTTCTTGATGGCACATTCTATAGCTTTGGAAGCAGCGCGATGGATGTCCTGGTAGTCAGTTGGAGAAGATAACTGTTCCTGACGGAAGATTATTTTAGTAGACGTCTGTGGTTGTAGCCAGTCTAGGAAGGGATCTGTCCTTTCTTTAGGATAATCAGAGACTAGGATAATTGCAGAATAATCTGTGTTTGTAATGGCCTGAGCAATTGGGCCTATACCGGTAGCAGTCTGATTTTCTTGCGCCACCCGTAAATCTGTTTCGCCAATCCAACTTATTAGAATATTAGTCATAGTAACCACCGTAAATAAACTTACAACTCAGTAATAATGTTTATACAGTGGTTAGTTCTAAAAAGCGATCAGGAAATTTTTTTATTAATTATGGGTACATGTCATACCGTTCCATTAGTAAAAATCCATACACACACACCGAATAGTATATTTCCGTTACTCCGCGATGCTACTGGCATGTATTTTGTGAAAGGTGGAGAGCACCACTGATTGAAGACTATCAAGATTTGGATAACTCAATGATCTGAAACCCGGGGATTGGGAAGTTACTGACACCCATAACAGCAACAAAAATCTGAGCGTTATGGCTTTCATCACTATTCTGATCAGTCAGTTCAACTGCCTGGCCGGCATAATCAACAAACAGTTTTTCTCCTGCCCGGTGTTCGTGACGCATGACCACATCAAGACGACCTGTCCAATCCCTGTAATTGTGACAAAACCAACTGTATTGATAGCCTTCAGGATGCTGTTCCTTATATTCCTGCCACAATAGGTTGAGTGTGACATGTTTTTTCGATTGAAATCCTTTGTGAACCTTTTGAAAGTCAGGGATAAAATGCGTACCTGTGATTGAAGGGGTAGCTGAGGGGAATAATCACTCTTCAAGGCCGCCATCACTTAACTCTTCAGGGAGCGGCCAGCCAAGTCCCGATGCTTTTGCACAATGCAAATAATCACTCACCGTGCTTCTGCCTATTCCACAGCTAGTACTGATTTTCCGAATATTGCAATGGTTGCAATATTTGAGACGTAATATCTCTCGTATGTTTCGCATAGATAACCTCTTTCGTGGCATGATAAACCTCCTTGAATTTTAAATTCAAAAAGGCTCTCTCTACCATCTTGTTCTATGCGTCGCTTTACTTACAAAACTGCTGTCCGGTTTCCTCTGGAATCACTGTCCGGATTGCTCTGGAATACTCAACCAATAATAGATCGATTTTCTACCTGAATCTGATCATAGAGTATACCGTTACCTGCTTATCGCTCAACAGATTAACTCAGGCCTCTAGTATGCTCTTGTATTCTTTGAATTAAGAAAGAGAAGGTCTGAAAACAGAAAAAGCCTTGTAACTAATTAAAGTTACAAGGCTTCTCATTAAATGGTGCCGAAGGCGAGAATCGAACTCGCACGATCGAAGATCACTGCCCCCTCAAGACAGCGTGTCTACCAGTTCCACCACTTCGGCACACAATTCTAAAACTTTTTTATTCCTGAGCTTTTGGAGCCTCTGGAGCTGGTGCTGTTTCTTCAGTTGCTGCTGTGGGCATTGGAATAATTTTCTCCACATTAGCTTCTGTTTTTTCTTCCACCAGGGTTGCTTGCGGTACTACGTTCATCATTGTTCCGGTACTTGAGGTTGATGATATATAAGCAAGACTTACGGATGTTACCATAAAAACTATCGCTGCTGCAGTAGTAATTTTATTCAACAGTGGAACAGGGCCTTCCGATCCAAACAGCGACTGACTCGACCCGCCGCCACCAAATGCCGCGCCAGCATCAGCGCCTTTTCCATGTTGGAGCAGGACAATGATAATCAGAAAAAAACTAACTGAAATATGGGCAATGGTTAAAATAGTTGGCATGAACTATAGGGTCTCAAATAAAATTTATTATCCTGCAAAACGATTCAGCATCCAGAGCTGCACCGCCGACAAGCGCACCATCAATATCAGGTTGCGCCATAAGCTCGTCAACGTTATCAGCTTTAACCGAGCCACCATACAATATTCTCACAGAGTCGGCAATAGCTTTTTCAAACATTTCTGCTATTAATTTCCGAATAAATGCATGAGCGTCCTGCGCCTGCTCCTTAGTTGCTGTTTTTCCGGTACCAATTGCCCAAACAGGTTCATAGGCCACAACAATTTTTTTCATCTCATCGTGGCTGACTCCTGCAAGTCCTTTTCGGAGTTGCTCCTCGAGAACAGAAAAAGTTTTATCAGCTTCCCGTTCCTCAAGAGTCTCTCCAATGCAAAAAACTGGCATCAACCCGAATTGCAATGCACCATGAACTCGCATATTTATCATTTCATGGTCTTCATGAAAGATCTGTCGTCGCTCGGAATGGCCAAGGATTGCGGCCGTTCCTCCAGCTGCCTTCACCATAGT
>Ga0307988_1000599_pt1 | contig 24292 bp, 17 predicted proteins | sample EllFjometagen183_FD_203166 | JGI IMG/M metagenome (GOLD analysis project Ga0307988, IMG submission 203166) | Marine microbial communities from Ellis Fjord, Antarctic Ocean - #183 | ecosystem: Environmental > Aquatic > Marine > Unclassified | place: Southern Ocean | collected 2014-10-08 | reverse complement strand
GCAAAGTAATTCCAAATCCTGCAGAGAGATTTCCAGTTTGGATATCTGGTCTTCCCAAATCAGTTGTAGATTCGCCCGACATATCTTGGGTCTGATTAAATATTCTTTGATATTTTATACCGAAATCAATACCAACCGTACGGGAGATCTCCCACTCGATACCACCACCAATATTGGCGATAAAATTCGTACCCGAAAACAACTCAGTGCCGGAAAGGTAGGTTACTGAAGCAGTATCCACAAAAGTATCTGTGGTTTCACAGTTCCACATCATTACACCCATTCCGGCAGTAAGATACGGTATCCAATTTTGATCTTTGATCAGATTATAGCGTCCAAAAACAGAGATAGGGATAAATGATGTCTTAAAAGGAGCATCCTCTTTGGAAACCAAATGCCTCATCACCTCTAAAACTTGATCTTTATCACGGACTGTAACAAAACCATAACCGGCTTCAATTCCAACTCCGATCTTACGAGTAAAATAATATCCTCCGTTAAATTCTGATAGAAGCCTAACTGAGCTATGATCTTCATCACCACCAATCAGTTTAGTCGCATTGTTATGCAAACCTGTGAATATTTGTCTTTGAAAGATCTGGGCATAAATATTACTACTCATTAATATGATCATACAGATAATAAATAATGTAATTTTTGTTCTTTTCGTCATCTAAAATTCCTCCCGAATTATATATTCATTAAATCCTATTTAGCTCCCATATCACCTCTGGACCCATCGGCATCTAAAAATTCCTCCGACGGATCTCCGGCATCTATACAGGGAGATTCTGCGAGTAAATTATAATCTCTATTGGCTGCATCTTTAAATTTGGGATCAGAATTTATTACTCCCATTTTAAAGAAAAGTGAACCATTATTATTTGTTTTAAAACCATCTTCTGCATTCATTATATTAGAATAACTTAGAGTCATTTTGATATCGCCAAATTTATGAAAACATACTTCCTGAGGATTGTTGTTCCAGATTATGGTACTATAAATTTTAGGGTTTGAAAAACTATTGCAATAAACACCCCCACCATGTTTGGCAGAGTTATCGGCAATAGTAAGATTACGCCAGGAAGAGGTTGAATACTGAGTATAGATTCCTCCACCATAACCGAATTCTGTTCCCATTGCTTCATTGCCAGCTACAACGCAATCATTGAGTTCTGGATTGGAGTTGTACACATAAATACCACCGCCGAAGTTGTTGGCTTTATTATCTATGATTTCTAATTTACTCAAGGTTGGATTTGAGTTGCTTAAGTAAATTCCACCACCATACCCGTGTTTTGTTCCTAGTGATGAATTATTCATTATTACGATATTTTCAATTTTAGAATTGGAATTGTAGAGATAGAGTCCTCCACCGAATTTTTCAGCAGAATTATCTTTCACGATCAAATCACTGATAGTCGGACTGCCATTATATATGAATAAACCACCTCCGCGGTGCACGTTACCAATTCCATTTTGGATTGTGAAACCAACCAGTTTTGCTTCATCAGTTTCTTCACTATTAAAATTGACCACACTGCTTGAACCCTTCCCATCAATAATAGTTGAGTTAATGAAGGATCTGTCACGGGTTTCAAGAAATTTAGAGCATACAGTTATATTCTTACCTTCAAAATCAATATTTTCTTTATAATTACCTGGTTGTACAATTACTACATCTCCCGAAACAGCAGAACGAATTGCCGCTTGAATGGTCTGATGATCTTGAGGAACACGCAATTTACCAAAGTGACAAATAGCAGAGAAATGTTTGGATTTTGGTGAATTATTCCTTCCAACATAACTATAGATCCGATAATAATATTTTTGATGGATCTCAGTATTAGCATCAATGTAAGACTCTGTATTTGCTGCAATTGCAGCAATTGTTTTAAATTCTGAATTATCTGTTCTTCTTTGAATTTTGAAACCTTCTTCAATTTTACTATTATCGTTCCATTTTAGCTTTACCTGTCGATCAGCAAGGATTGTTATTCTAAAACTTCCTGGAGTGATTAAGCCATAGTATTTGGAAGTTGAATTTGTATAGTGAGATACATTCAGTGCAGTGAAAGCAAGAACCCTGTAGGTATAATTTATATTGTAACTAAGATCTTTATCTATAAATTCTGTGATATTCGAATTAACATTTTTTATCACTTTGAAATCGGAACCGTTTTGGCTTCTTTCAACTCTATAGCCATCTTCAAAATAGCAGTTATCATCCCAATTCAGTATAATCTTTCCAGCAGAAACAACCTCAGAACTAAGATTGGAAGGATGTGGAAATATAGTATTTAAATATTCAACATTAGAAAAATCGGATCCGTTGATCTGAGTTGTAGCTTGAACTCTGTAATAATATGTATTTTCAAATTTAACATTAACATCTGTATAGGAAGTTGAGTTTGCTGGAAGTTTTACAAGTGTTGTAAACTCATCATTTTCAGCTCTTCTTTCTATTTCATAACCCGTTTCAAAAGAACAATTATCTTCCCAGTAAACAGTAGCAGTTCGATCATCGAGAACTTCCGAGCTTAAATAAGAAGGAGCAGGGAAAACTGTTTTGGCAATGATTTCTGTAGAGTAATCTGATGAATTGGAATTTGTAATTGTTGCAATCCTGTAGATATACTGGGTCCCATATTTCAGCCTTTCATCCAAATATGAATCTGCAGTTGCAGGAAGCTGTTTGATTGTTACAAAATCATCTTTCCCACTTTTTCGTTCGATCTTAAAACCAGTATCAAAAGTACAGTTATCCACCCATGATAGTTTTAATGATTGATCATCTAAGACAAGTATGGATAGATAAGTTGGCTCAGGGAAAATTGTTTTTGCAGATAAAATATTAGAATAGGCTGATTGGGATACAGGAGTAAAGGCAATTACTCTGTAATTATATACAGTATCATATGTTAGATCAGAATCCAAGAAAAAAGTGGTGTTTGCATCTAATGTCGCAATTTCCTTAAATTCACCTCCGCTAACTTTTCTTTCCAGTTTGTAACCCGTCTCAAACGTACAGTTATCTTCCCAATACAATCTGAGTGATTCATCATCAATATTTTCGGCATATAAATTTTCTGGACCAGGAAAATCAGTTTTTGTTCCTACTTCATTGGAATATTCTGATTCACTGATTTTAGAAAGTGCCTTGATTCGATAAGTATATTCATCACCAAGTTGCATCTCCTCATCCAGATAATCTCTCTCCTCTTTTCCAAGTTTGACCAATAGTTCATATTCACCCTTACTCACCTTTCTTTCTAGAACATATTCATGCGCTAGCGCAGACCTATCTTCCCAATAAAGTTTAGCAGAGTGATCATTCAAGACATCAATAAATAGTTTTTGAGGGGCTGGAAATGAAAGTTCTGCCGAAACAGCAACACTTGGACGTGATTGATTAACATCTGTAAAGGCTTTTATAACGTAGGTATATGTTTTTCCATCTTCTAGTTTACTATCCACAAAATAACGAGTATCTGCGGCTACAACTGCTATCTCCTCAAATTCAGTGTTACCAGATTTTCTTTCAATTTTAAAACCACTTTCATATCCATATTGATCTTCCCATGTCAGGCGAGTTGATTGGTCATCAAGTGCTGTAACATTAAAATTTTCAGGTGCTGGGAACTCTGTTTCAACTGTGGTCTCATCTGATGCTAAAGATCTGTTAAATTCAGTTTCACACTTTATCTGATAATAATATTTCTCTCCGACCGTTAAACCTTCATCGAAGTATTCCGTCTCATCAGCTGTTACTTTGTCAATCTCCAGATATTCTGTATTCATGCTCTTCCGTTCAATAATAGAACCGGTTTCAAAATCGCAATTATCCTGCCAATTTAATTTAACCGATTGATCATCAATGGGTTTTACAATCAGTTTTGCTGGTCTGGGAAATATTGTAGAAAGCGTGATCTCATCAGAAAATTCAGATCTCATAATGTCATTATATGCTTGAACTTTGTAAGAGTATTTTACATTGAAAGTTAATTTTTCATCAACAAAGAAAGTTTTATCTTTTTCTAATTTGAGCACTTCGATAAAATTTTCATTACCTCTTTTTCTGAGAAGAATATAGCCAATGATATCTTCTTTTGAGCTATGCCATCGTAAGGAGATCGTGTGATCATTCAGCGCTTTTGCAGATAGATTAGTTGGGCGATCAAGTATGTTGGCTTCAACACCAATAGAATCTTGAACCGATGAAGTTTCCTGCGTAAAAGCATATCCTGTTAAAAACAAAATTAACAGAATTAAAATCCAAGTTTTCACATTCCCCCCTGATAATGGAAAATCCAATATATAATTAATAATTAACAAAATCTTATAATGTTTTTAAAATTTTAGAACTTATGCTGTCAATAAATTCTTAAGTTTGCTTTTCATAGCCACGAAATGTGAGCCTTTCCAATATATCTTTCCGCATTTTCTACAAATTTTATAATCGGAGAAGTTGAGCCTTACATTTTTTGGAATTAGGCATTCGGTTTTTTCTGCATTTATCGTTTGTAATCTGTTGTTGCATACTAGACATCTGGAGGACAACTCACTCTCCTCAAAATCGACAAGATTTTGGATTTCTTGTAATTGTTTATCATAGTTTACATTCTTGATTAATCTTCTATGGAATTTATCTTTTCTGTTAGCTATTTTTTTACTTTTTGTTAGGAATATCCGGCGTTCTTTTTGGCAAAGAGATACCTTTTTGTCTATACTGATACTTTGGGGAATTACTGCATCATATCCTAGCAAACGAAGACATTTAGTTAATTTACACAGATTTTCATCTAATAAAAACTTCTTCCTTTTCATTATCATAAGTATTAAAAAGTACCTACTTCAAAGAAGGTTCTCACTTCGACAATATCTGTCTGTTTTGCTTCTTCTAAAGTACCGCTGAATAGCAATTTCCCGTTATCCAAAAAAATAATTCTATCTGCAATACGATGAATGCTGGCAAGTTCATGTGTTACAATTACGATCGTCATATTAAGAAGATCTTTCAGTTTCAGAATCAATTCATCCAAATTTGCACTGGTCAACGGGTCAAGACCAGCAGAGGGTTCGTCACAGATCAGGATATCAGGATCAAGAGCAATAGCTCTGGCTAAAGCTGCTCTTTTTTTCATTCCTCCAGAAAGCTCTGAAGGTATCATATTCACTGCATGACTCAAGTTAACAAGATCCAATTTTACTTTTATCATTTTATCAATTATCTTTTTTGGTAATGCTGTATGCTGTTCCAGTGGTATAGCTACATTATCATAAATACTTAATGAATTAAGAAGTGCTCCGTTTTGGAACAACATACCAATTTTACTGAGGATATCATCAAATTCCTGTTCATCCATTGTAGTAACTTCTTCATCAAATATTTTAACAGATCCGGAATAGGGATTATAGAGTTTGAGAATATTTTTAATCAATGTTGTCTTCCCACAACCACTGCCTCCTAAAATAACTGTTACTTCTTGAGGAAATATATCCATTGATATTTTGTCTAATATGGTCTCTTCACCATATTTTGCAACAAGATTTTTAATAGAAATTATTGGTTTTTTCATATCTTAAAATAGAAGATCAAGCTATTGATCGCATCCAATATTATCACCCAGAAAATTGAAGCTACTACAGCTTGAGTAGTAACCTTACCAACACCTTCTGCACCACCCTTCACATTGAATCCGTAATAACTTCCTATTATTACAATAACCCAGGCAAAGAAGTAGCTTTTTCCCAAACCAATAATAGCATCTCTAAAGGTTAATACTTCGAATATGCGATTAACAAAAACAGTAGCACTCAATTCAAGATAAGTAACAGCTATAATCAGTCCTCCAAATATTCCGATCAATGTTGATGCTGTTACCAAAAGCGGGATACAAATTGTGATAGCATGGAATTTGGGCACAACAATATATCGAATGGGATTGATTGCCATCATTTTAAGTGCATCGATCTCTTCTGTAACTTTCATAGTAGCAATTTCTGAAGCTATTGATGAGCCACTTCTACCTGCTAAAATTATAGCTGTGAGAATAGGTCCCATCTCTGTCACCATTGAAACTCCCATAAGATCAGCAACAAATATATTTGCGCCAAATTGTCGCAACTGGGCTGCAGATTGCAAAGCTAATATCAAACCGAGTATCATCGAAAGTAATGCTATTATTCCCAGTGCATCTACTCCGATGAATAAAGCCTGTTGAATAACAGACCCCTTACGCTGTCCTTTCTTATTAAAAATTCCGACAAATGACCAGTAAGAGATATCAGCGATCAAAGAAATACCATCTTTTATTGAATTTAAAAAGATTATAAATGCTGAACCTAAACGAGTAAAATGATCTTCTTTTACTACAATTTTTGCTTGTTTAATTCCTACTGATGTAAATGTATTATAAGCGGTTTTCACTATCTCATTCATGTATAAAGAATTGCCTGGTTCGAGGTCTAATTGCAACAGCATCTCATCTATAAATGCAATACCTGCACTATCTATTTTTGTGACCATTCGTAGATCAAGTGTAACAATTAATTGATTTTTGACTTGAGCAAAGTTATAGCTCAAAGCAGGTACAGTATGCTTTGTTAGCTCTCCATCAAAGAATAATGATTGTTCTCTATATTCCATATTATCTCAAGAAATATGTTACTCTTAAAAACAGGCTGTGCTCTCTAACCAGATAATCTTTCCCAGAATCTACGCTTAACTTTTCTAAATTAAATTTGTAATCAAGAGATATATGCTTAAATAAATTTAAGTTAAAAGAATTTTCCCATTCAAATGTATATTCATCGTTCTCATCAAATGGAAAGTAGAAATCCGCGTCTGAAGCGTATGTTAAATTAAATGGTAACTGGAAATTACCGACTAGTGATAACTCGGTTCCTGTTGTATTGGTTGAAGCTAATTCAAAGTATTTTCTATGTTCAACCCCAGCAGCATCAATAAATGTTTTTTTAGAAGCTGGATCATAAATATCTATTTCTTCATCATTATAAACAAAAACATCTTCATTAAACGATTGTCTTATTCCAAAACCGGCTCTAAAACTCAAATTCGCTCTGGAAAGATTCAGTATCCTATAATTAATTCCAATTCCCTCTTTTAATTCTATCGGGAAGAAGGATGATTTTGTCTGTACATTATCAGAATATACGCTATCATTCAGCGCTATGCCATTTTCATCAAATTTCTGATAATAGAATTTATCTGAGCTATATTGAGTTTCATCGAAGAAATGTGAGTTAGCATCAAATCTTCCATATAATCCAAGATCTTTTACAAAATAATAAATTCCTGTATTTTTTAGATCAAATTCATCTGAAGCAAGCCTGAAATCTGTATCTGTTTGCTCTTCCCATGTTTTTGAAACACCCAGATCAATAACACTTTTCATATTATAATAGAGCGGATCTTTATCGTAAATAAGATAATTTTCCAATTGTGAATTCATAGTTATGGTTGTTTTAGGTTCATCTTCATTTAATGCATTGTCACTATTCAGATTACCGTTGATATGAATTGCACTTGATAATTTGAGTGGCTCCAAAGATGCTGCTAAGAAACTTTCTTCTAAAATCCCGGCTCCTGCCATATTAGTAGGATTCCTTTCCTCGTCAGTCTCCATCACAATTGTTAATTTTTGAACGCTACCTTCTTCAATAAGAACCGTTGTGAAGTCTGTATATGTATTAAAAGGCTCATTATTTATAGTTACTTTATAGTGCCCCGGTTTTAAAACCCAAACTTTTTCCTGTTCACCAAGCTCAACTTCTGCTGGGAACTGGCTACCATAACTCTCTCCATCTGTCAGGTCGAATACTTCATAAATAACTTTGGCAGAATTTCTACTTTCATCAATAATCTTAACTATTAAACATCCCCAATCAGGTTCTACGATAGTTTTATATCTAGGATGAACTTTTATATTTTTCTTCATCATTTTTTGATCATGATTTCCAGATCCATATTCGAGGGAATAAGTACCTTCCATTAATGGTAAGGCTTCTCCAATCTTGGCTGATCTCCCATATCCATATTTATCATAAACTTTATAATAAGGTTCATTTTCTGTTCTGGTTATTGCTGGTACTAAAAGCAGCCCCTTCCCACTATTATCTTCCTCCGAATCTAATATCTCTACAAGTAATGGATTCATTTCCAGGGGGATATTATCTTGTCCGATTAGTGCTTGAGGACCGTAAGAATTATAAATATTGATCTTTGCAGAGAATTTATCCATCTCTTCTAAAAGTATCTCGTTAATCGTTTGAACAAAAGTATCAAAATCTTGTTTCAACATTACTCTTTCTATGTTCGCAGAATGGATTATCAATGGATTTTCTGTATCTTTTTTCCTATAAGTAAAATCGATATTTAGCCTTGCCTGATATAGCGTTTCAGAAATATATATCTCAATATTATTTATATTGGAATCAATAATATAATCAGGATTAAAAGTGAATAATTCTCTCTTTGTATTCTTGAACATGTTGTAGCTATCCAACCTTTTTTTTAATAAGTTGGGAATTATTTTCGTAAGTTTTATACCCCAAAGATTATTATCAGAATAGGTTATACGTGGACCAAAATGGCGAACTACGATCTGTTTTCTATTATATGTTCTTGGAACCTTTGTATCTTCAATGTAAACAGATTGATCGAATGGTTTTTCCAATTTAAGTTCTTCTTTTTCCGAATGAGAGTAGTATTCAAGGATAAAGTAGTTCCTGGGAACAATATTTCTAGTCATACACCCAGATAAAAATATGATTAATAGACTAATTACTATAATTTTTTTCATAGTTACTTCTCCCTTAGTTTCTTGATCTAATAAGAACTGATGGGTCTTCACTGATCTGTCTGGAAAAATCGTTTAAATAGTCTATGGTTTCTTTCAGACTTTCAATTGTATCAAGCAGATCCTGTCTGCTTTCCAAATGAGTTGCGTCAATGTGGGAAATCGCACTATTTGCATCGACTGTAAGTTTATGAATATCTGTCATGAGCTGTTTCAAATCTGAATCTGCAAGTTCTGAAGTTATTTTTTCTGTACTTGTTACTATCTGTTCAACTTTACCAGATTTCATAATTTCATCTAATCTCATAAGAAGTGTTTTTGTGTTCTCTGCAATCTGCTCAAAATCATCGGTGATTAATTCTAAACTTGAGACTGTGTTTGATATCGAATTTTGATTCACATCAATTATAGTATCTACATTTGCAATAATATTATTTAGTCGTTTTGTATTTTCATCATTTGTAATATTGTTTAAATTATTAAGAAGTATTTCAAATTTACTGGCGAGAACTTCTGCTTTTCCCGAAATACTTTCCAGTGTTGATAATCCAGGAAGAATAAATGAGCCGGATTCTAGAAGTTTTGCCTCCTGTGTACCACCTGAAATTTCAACTTGAACTAAACCAGTGATACCGATGGGTATCAATGAAGCTTGCATATCACTTCTAAGTGGTGTTCCAGATTTTACACTCGCAGTTACTATAATGTCAGTGATATTCTCAGAGTCTATTGAGATATCATCAACTCTACCAATTCCTATACCACGATATTTTACCGGTCCACCTATCTGAAGTCCGGTTACCGATGAATTTTGATAACGAATATAGTAGGTGTCGCGTTTTTCCAAGATCTGCGCACCTGCAACCATGATGAGAAATATAATCATTAAAGTTGATATTACAGTAATAAAAATACCCAGCCTGAATTTTTGTGCTTTAGTTACCATCGGATTCTCCTTATTTGCATACTTTTTAAGGAATAGAATAATTTGATGTCAAGTAAAATGCTTGTAACTACTTCTGATGTCGTTTCTAGAATATTATTTCTATCCAGATACTAAGTCTGAATGTTGAAGATTCTGTTTTTCGTTTTTTATCTTCCGACCAATCATATTCACTGGTAAGCCCCGCAGTTATGCTCTTATTAAATTTATAGGATGCTCCAGGGGTTACTCTATATGATGTTTTTTCCGTTTCAGTAACCTTGCTTTCCAATCCCTGCCTAGTTGTTTTGTTCATTTCCATACTAAAATTCACATCTGTTGTGAATTCATTTTTCATATTAGTTCTTTTGAAAAATAATATCTTCATACCTTTAGGATTTGAGAAAGACCAAGACAGATTACCATTCATGGATTTTGTAATAGTTTGTCTTATGTCATCATAATTAGTACGATGTGTAATATTTTTTTGATCGGAGTAATTAAGTGAAAAACTACTTGTAATATCATGAACCCAGTTTCCATGCCATGATATTAATGGGGTGAGGTTAATGCGTTGTTGTTTTGAATCAGCTTCAGTAAAATCTATATCACCGTTAAGCATTTCTGTGTAAACATAACTACTGGTAAGACGAGAGCTTGTAAGAATTTTAGTAGCTCGAATTAGTTTTTCAAATTCAGTTAGTGTTATCGAAATATTGGGGAATGTTGTAGATCTTTTTTCACTACTATTGTTGCTGAATGTTCTTACTATTTCTTTAGAATAACCAGCATTTGTTGTGAGATTTCTAATTATAGGGAAACTGGCAGAAGTTGAATATTTATCCATTACAGATTTCAGAATTATTTCCTTATCTTCTCCCTCTTCTTTAAGAATATGCGGTAAACCTAGTTGGTATAAAAATTCGGGTCGCTCAAATCGATCCTCATAAGTTGTTCTGTAAGTATTATTGTAAGAAACACTTATATTACTCAACCCACTTATGTAACTTACAAGTGAAGCAAAAAGATTGTTTTTACTTTCTGGCATTGCAGGTTGAGAAGGTTTCTTGTCAGGTTCCTTCTGCTCACCTTCATCTCCCTTTTGGGGATCTTCAGGTGATCCATTCTTTGAATCCTCTTCCTCTTGTGAATCACCAGTCCCATTACGATCAGGCTCTTCAACTTCATTTTTAGGTTGTTCACCATTGAAAGGTGTTCGAGTCTCTCTTGGTTCAAACTGGATTTGATCTTCTCTTTTAGGTTCCTCAATACTTTGCTCAGGTTCTATTTCTTCTGTTTCTACTACTTTAGAAAATTTCTTATCAAGCCAGTTAGAAAAATCTCGTAGCATATCCTGATTCATTAAGGTAACTCTACCTCCAATATTTCTATTTACTCCACCTCTATAATAAAGAGTATCTTGCGTACCAGTTTTTAAATGATCCTCATCATAAGTAACAGAAGCATCTGCACTAAAAGTAAAAATATTATCGATATATTTTGGGTCAAACCGAATGTTAATATCTTGAGTTCTCTCCTTTTCTTCTCCAATATTATATCCTTTATAATACTTTTTTAACATCAGGTCACGTTTTGTTGTCAGGTTATATGAGGTTGAAAGATCACTTAAAAAATCGTAATCAATTTTAGAGGAAGTCTCAAATGTACGAGTTTTGAAAGAAGAAGTATTCTGTGCCCAATGCGCTACTGAATCGGAATATGTGTCCCAACGCCAGGAAAGTGGATCACTCTCTCTCAATGTTAATGAATTGTAGATACTATGTGGGAAAAAATGAAATTTATAGTCTGAGAATAAACCAATATCTATTTTATCTTTTGGAATTGTGAAGTTATATACATGCTTTAGAGAATACGCTACAGTAGTATCTGCTCGAGTTGCAGTTGTAAAATATGTCTTCTGAATATTCCCGCTAATTGTGGTGTTCTTAATTGTATAAGCTAATATTTTACTTTTTGGAGTTTTAGTTTGAGCTATTGTAACATCAGCACGATAAGAGAGATTTTTATTTGTCTCACGTTCTTTTTCATCATCAAGAAGTTCATCACGTAAAATATCTGAACCAGATTTAAATCTTGGAATTCCTATAGATTGAGTTCTGGCTAGATTTAATGGAATACTGAAACCCCAATCTGCAGGCAAGAATTTATTTAAACTAATTCTGTTAGTAATGTCCAGATCTGTCTGCTTAATAAATGACACATTAGTTGTTCTTCTGGCAGAGGATTGGAAATTTTCTGATCTATAATCAAGGCCAATATGGAATGTGGCAAGATCAGCTAGAGTTGTTGTAAAATTTGCACTTGAAGCAAAACCAATATCTTCATAAGGATCTGCCACTCTTATATCATTAAAATATATTCTTCCTGAAAAATCGTTTGATGCTTCTACCCCTAAAGACATTTCCCTGATATCAGAAAGACTTGGATTTCCAACCTTAGAAAGTTTAATGTCACCTAGATAATAGCTAACATCATTTTTACTATCCAGGTTTTTTAACTGTGTGAATTCAGAAAATTTTATTTCAATTTCTTTCCAGCCATCTTCGTCCATAACTGCATTATATTCTTGAAGGTCTAATGGTTGTTTAATCTCATAATAATTCACAGAATCGGCACCAAGACGGATTAACAGTGAATCTTGTTTCAAAGGAGAATAACCTTCGATAGGCTTCTCGGCAAATACCCAATAACGAATCTTGTTATAGGCAAGAAGGTTATATGGATCTAGAAATTCTTGAGTAACCAGTCCATGTTTCTTAGTTTCCATTTCATTATAATCTATAGTTAACGATTGCTCAAGTGTTGTTTCTCCCTGCTCTTCTATAACTGTATGAGGTGCAGGAGTATAATGCTGTCCAGATTGGTTGTCGGCAATACCAACTTGCATAATTTCAGTATCATCAGTAGCAACTGTACCGTCCTCGTTTTTTATTAGTTCTTCTTCCCACTTATTTCCAACAATATCTAAATTCACTATTCTCACTCTTGTGCTATCTTCTACTTCAAACCAGATACGAGAGTTAGTGATTTTTTTTATATCTGGAACTTCATTAGCATTATCGGAAATGATTCTGTAATTTTCGGGGTTATGTAACGGTATCCGGAATAATCTCCATCCATTGAATTCACTCGTCATAAACTCTTCACCATCGTTTAGGCTAACTGAATATTCAAAGTAGATATTATTCTCATCCAAAATACCACTATCGTTCAAATCTTCAGAGTCGAGTTTGCTATTTCCTTCTGTTCCATTTATATATGGATATTCTTCTGCTCCATTTACTGCTATTTCCTGATTATCAAAATCATCTTCAGGATCATCTCCCGGGAATCCAGTTTTAATTCTGTCTAAACCAATATCTTCACCACCATCCAGAATTCCATCAGCCTCAACCAAGCCATCCTCTTTGTCAGGATCAGGATTCTCTCCGGGACGGTAGAAATCTTCACTCATTTTTCCAAGATCTATGTGCATAATAACCGGACGAGATGTCTGATTATGATTCAGAGTATCTACCTTTGCCAAGATTTCAATATATTTTTTCTTAGAAAAATCTATATCATTACCAATATATTTCATTACACCTGCCCAATACTTCATATTCATTCCGGGCATTCCAATCTCGGTTGGTTTAATTTTACACGCCAACACAGATACTTTTTCTCTTTCCTCCTTCTCAGTTAGAGAATTAGGATCATAAACATCTCTGGCATAAACATCGTTTGGATTATAATAATTTATATGAGCTTTTCCAAAATCAATTAAATTTCCAGCAGGTTCTTCGGCAGGTCGACTAGCAAATGACCATGTACCCCTGGTAATTCCAAGAGGATACATTTCCATTGTACTTTCCATATCATCTAAATATGCTTCTTTTTTATCATGTTGTTTATCACTTCCGTAAATTCGAGGAAGACTCATCGCCACTTCACCAGATAGTGTAACTGATGATTTAGCATCTGTTTTTATAAGTGGAAGCCAATCGATGAATTTTGTCATGAATGGCATTTCATAGTCAATTTCACCATCAATGTCTGCCAGTATTATGCTTCTATTTTCGTTGCCTATCTTAGGGCGATCTTCCCTCACTTTTTCCGATTGATAAACAAAAGTTCCACCAAGTTTAATATTTTCATTAAATTCCATATCAGCACGCATACCAAGTATGGTTTTATTATCCATGGCAAAAATTGGTTTGAACTGATAGTCTATAATGATCTCAATTTCTGGGTCTTTAGCCTCACTTGTTAGAAATGTAATTACCCCAAAATCGTAATCAGCTATATAATCAACATTTTCTATCAATTTTCTTTTACTTGGCCCAATCTTTATTATAATACTTCCAGGTAAAATACCCATTCGTCCAAGTAAAACCTGATCTCTTCCGATTTTACCTTTCACAAAAATATGGTTAACAATATCATTGGAAGGGACATATTCTTCTTCATACATAAGCGAATCATTCAATGAATAAAAGGGTCTGATAAATGGGAGATATATGAAACCTGAGTAGAGATCTATTGCGGTATCCGCACCATCTATTTTTCCATCAAGATTACTATCCAGCCTTAAATAATCGTTAAGAGTATGAACATCTTCAGTTGTAACGTCTTCCGGTGCATTGTAATCTGGGGTTGTTCCTCCGGGAGGCAAAGTGTATACGCTCATTTCAAAGCCGTCACTTTGTATATTCTGCATTCCCAGATTATATATATTCCTTACTTGTAAATTCCAATAATCTTCATCATCTACTTCCTGGTTTCTTATCCGCAGCATTTTTACTTCTCTCGGATAGGCGGAACCATCCCCAACTTCGACATCATCTTTACGCGTATAAGTAACCCCAATAGAATAAATTCTATTTACTCCTTGAGGTAGTGTCATGGTGATTATACCAGCATCATCATTAACCAGGTAGTCTGTCCCCTCAAGAAGAATATCAAAATCATATGTTTCATCAGGGTTAAGATAGTTCACTCCATCCTCTGTCATTGTGTTATTACTGGCAGATCCATCATCAAGATAAACAGTAAAATTTTTGGTGAGATCAGGAAGCAAATTATCACCACCTGAAGCAAGTACCCATTTACCTGTAATCTGATTTAGTCTAATAGCATTATCCCTCCATCCCATTGGATAATCAATTCCTTCTTCACCATCAGCGACATCATCTCCATAAAGTGAATATAGAGCTGAGGGCTGATCAATGAAATAGTGAGTTTTGTTTACAAAAGCATTACTTTTGAACACAGTTGAATCTGCCTGGGAATCACCTGTCCAGGTTTGTGTATTTTTTTGAGCCTCATCTTTTCCCATGATGGTGGTAATGCTTAAATTCCCCACTTCGAGTTGTGTTTTAATGCCAAAAAGACCTTCTGAAGATGCACTGTAACTGATGAATTTTGAACCGGATAGCGAGAGCGAGATATTTCCACCATCAACCGCTTTTACAATTTCATCTTCATTGCCTTCATAGTTTATGTTGATCTCACTTGGAGTTGGTAATACATCTTCGTCTGAAGTAGACTGATGATTAACATTTACATGAATTTTCTCACCAATTGTCCCGCGGAGACGTAAGTTAAGATCTTGTCGCATCTCCGGAGTAAAATCAGTGTTATCGTCTCCTTCACCCATTTCGTCACTTCTTTTAGACATCCTGCCGGCAAATGTTAATCGCTGGCTTCCATTCAAGTTCAATCTTCCAGCTTTATCTCCCATGAAACGTCGAACAGATTTTGGAAGAGCCATTTTTGGTAATTTGATAATAATTTCAGGGATGAGTCCTTCGCTTTGTTCACGATCTTCATCACCCATTAATTCCTTACATTTAAGAAGTAGTTCACGTCTGAAATATCCATAGAAGGCATCATTATTATATCTGTCTAACGATATATAGATTGGTGGATAGAGTTCAATATTATTTAATTTTGCTGTGAGTTTTACATTTTGTTCATCGTAATCTATCTCTTTGACTGTATTAATTGGATGAGTGCCTAATTTATTATTAGGGTAAGCAGTTATTGAAAAACCTTTTTGGAAATGATAGACATCGATTTCGTTATATTCTAATTTAGCTATTCCTCTCAAATTAAATTCAGGTTGGAATCCTTGTGCAAATGCAAGTAAAGCAAGAGACAATAACACCGAAACAGCTAATAATTTTTTATTCATTAAATATTTTTCTTATTTGCAGCAGAAAAAATTTAATCCATCTAAGGTTAAGTTTTTATTAATAACATCAATTTCTTCAGAATCACTGCAGATCAATTCAGAGATACCACCTGTGGCAATTGTTTTAATCTCACCAAGATGTTTATACTCATTTTTTATAGCTTTAATGAATCCTTCTAACATCATCAAATTACCTGTAACAATTCCAGAAAGTAAAGCATCTGTTGTATTTGTTCCCAATAAGTGTTCCGGTTTTGTTAGTTGAACGTTTGCGAGAAGAGCAGTCGAATCGAAGAGATTTTTTGCTGAAGTGATTACGCCCGGCGCTATTACGGTACCAAAAAAATAACCGTCTTTTCCGACTAATTGGATGGTAGTCGCAGTTCCAAAATCACAAATAATACAGTTTGTGTTGTATTTTTCAATTGCTGAAAAGGCATTAACCACAAGGTCTGAACCGATGAATCCGGGATCAGTGACAGAAAATTGTAATCCAAGTTTTGAATATGCATTAACAATATCAACATCACAATTAAAGTACTTTTTAATTAGATGAGAAAATATCCGTGTTATTTCTGGGACAACCGATGAAATTGCTGTTTTAGTTATTTGTGAAAGCATCAATTTATGATTATCTGCTAACTGCTTAATAATACTAAAATATTCATCTTCTGTTTTTGCTTTATCGGTATTTAATCGCCAGGAATATTGGAGCACTGTCTCAGAATAAAAACCCATTACAGTATTTGTGTTTCCAATATCAACTACCATATTAATATTTTTCATAAAAACTTTTCTCCTAAATTATTGATACATAAATTAGAATATCGTAAAAATTGTAAAATAATAATTAATAATATTAATACTTAAAGTAAATATTGAAACATTTGGAAAAATCTGTACTGTCCTTATCTTGTCAATAAAAGAATGGTATGTGCAATAAAAAAAGCCGACATGATCGCCGGCTTTCAATTAGTTAAAATCTCTAATTATAATGTGATAGCTTCTACAGGACAAGAATCGAGGCAAGCACCACAATCAACACACTTTTCTGCATCTACAACAGCTTTATCGTCTTTCATTTCAAGAGCTTCTGTAGGGCAAGTATCAATACAAGCACCACAACCAATACAAGTTTCAGCATTAATTACTACAGCCATTTTCTTCCTCCATTAATAAATTTGAAGCAAAAATTATAAATCTTTAAATTTGTTCAAGTTATTTTTATTAAATTATTTATTTCTAGTTAAATCATTTTGGTAAACCAAAGAATTCACAGGCATTGCCATAAGATAGTTCGGCAATTTTATTTGGTGTTACTCCACGTGTTTCCGAGATTTTTTCTATAACGTATTGCAGATTTAACGGTGAATTTCTTTTCCCTCTGCAAGGGTGGGGAGAAAGATATGGTGAATCTGTTTCAATAAAGAATTTATCTTCAGGAACCAATCGTATTATGTTTTCCATATTTGAATTTTTATAAGTTATCGTTCCCGTAAATGAGATAAACCAACCTTTATTAATTATTTTTTGCGCAAAAATCTCATCACCAGAAAAACAGTGAAAAACAACATTTACAGCATTATTTCCGTCTAATATTCCATAACAATCTTCATGTGCATCTCTATCATGAACAATAATTGGTAAATCTAATTCCATAGCTATTTGGATCTGCTGTTCAAATACTTTTTTTTGTATATCTTTAGGAGATAAATTTCTATAGTAATCTAACCCGATCTCTCCGATAGCAATAACTTTTGAGTGAAGAGCTTTTTCATGAATGAATTCAGCATTATAATCGGTTGCATCATGAGGATGGAAACCTACTGAAGCAAAGATATTATCGAACTTCTCAGCTAGTTTTATACTTGCATTACAGGTCTTTTCATCAACTCCAATATTGATCATATATTCAATTCCGCTTTTAAAACATTTTCTTATTAGCTGTTCTCTATCTTTGTCAAAATGTGGGAAATCCAGATGTGTGTGTGTTTCAAAAATTCTCATATTACCCCTTTGTGTCTAAATTTGAATGTAGTATCATCATGATGATATCAATTTTGTATTCTTTACTTACATGGAAAAAGATTTCAGCTAGATCACAAGAACCATCTGATGACTTTGCAATAAGAAAACCTTTGAATTCGATTGTACCATTGATTTTTTTTACATTTTCTATCCCAAAGAATACTGTTCTGTCTTGCCAATATTGATTAAGAAGTAACAAAATATCGGAATAAGAATCTGTTTCATAAAGTTCTCTTATGTCTGAATATATAACAAGTGTAGAAGGTACTTCATCATGGATCAGTAAAAAATTTAGTAATTTAGATCCTATTGCACGATGTTCATAAACAAGTTGTGGAAGATAATTTGCAATACCTGAAATTTCACTTTCCGATAAATTAGACAAGTCAATTTCATCCGATCCTAATTTAATTTTTTTTTCATTTAATTCAAAATCATTTAGGGAAAATATCTCCAACATATCCTCACCAAATACAACTTCTAACGAAATATCTCCATCTAAATTGTTTTCATATTTATCAATTTCAAGATGCCAGATGTTCTGTTCATTTGAGATTGTATGATTAGTAAATTCTTGAGTAAAGAAGCTCCGAATATCTTTTATTTTATTATGAAGAAGTTCACGACGAGGTGGAGTTTTAAAAAAAATCCTAATATATTCCGCAAGTGAAAGATCTTCAATTTGTGGTTTAGCTTCTTCTTCTTTTTGCTCAATAATCGGTGGAAATGATGCATCACTTTCTATAAATTCACGATTTCTGATTTCAGACATTATATCATTAATATTATAAACTTGAGGGAATGATATCGTAAATTCGTTCATTTCATCTGATGTAAATTTAAACTTCAGAGTATCAGCAATTGATATCAATTCTACTGGGTGAAAATTAATCCTCGAACTTGGACGTTCTTCCCAAATATTGCTTAATGCACTTTCTCCAATAAGCCCGCTATATTCCAATATAATTTTAGTATGATCTGCAAAATCTGATATAAATTTTATCTCATTACAATTTAATCTATAAACAAATCTCTCAATAAAATTTATGTACGATCCAATCATCAAATCATCATCGATATAAAACAGAAATGGGATCATCTCTCTTTGCGAGGTTATTTTCCAATTCTGCCAGTCATATTCGACATTAACTTCACGATCATTTTTATCTAAAAAACTTTTTACGACTTTTTCGCTAGTAAAACCTGCAGGAAGATCACTATCAAGTTTTTCAGTACTCAACCATGAACGATATAGATCATATTGATATGAGTTTAGGAAATCGATTGCTTTGGGTTCAAATCCATATGAATTTACAATAATAAGACTAAATATCAATATTACAAAAACCTTATTAAACTTAAATCCAAATTTATTTGACATATCTATCCTTCTTCACTTTTGTGAACAAGTAAATTGATTGAATTAAATGGGTCAACTAAATTGATATAAGGAGCGAATTATGATGATCGCTGAAAAAGATAAAAAAAGAATAATGGAATTTTTTGAATTACGTGGTGGAAATTTCAGCTTGCGAAAATTCCATAAACCTGTTCTGGTTTACGATATTGATGATGATAAAGTTCGATATTCGCTTTGGGAAGAAGAGATTCTAGATACGTATGGACTTAAAAATGTAGATGGTTGGGATCACACAGAAAATGTAGCTTTTTGCCCCGACTGGATGCAGGATGAAGAAGACGAAGATGATCTTGAAGATATTGATCTGGATGATGATGATTTGTAGATAAGGATTGTGACATATACAAAAAAACCGCTTTAAATTGAAGCGGTTTTTTATTCGATACAAATCTTTTAAATCAGTTTAAAAAAGATTTCAACTCCAAGATCTATTACTTTTTCATCTGGAAGAAATTTGGGGGAATGTAGATTAGCATTATCATTTTCATTCCCAGCTCCCAGCCAGAAAAGAAGACCATTATATTTTTCGGTAAAGAATCCAAAATCTTCACCTGTGAAAACCTTGTTTGCTTCTTCAACTTTTATATGCATTTCATTTGCTATTAGTTTTAATTTATCAAATAGCATTTCATTATTTACAACTTCTTTATAATAAGCTTTGTAAATTATTTCAGCTTCAATCTTATGCTTTTTTGCGATTCTTTCTTTAACTTGTTCTATCAGAGTTTTCAATATTTCATGATTTTCACTTGTAAATGCTCGAAAAGTTCCTTCTAACTTACATTCAGCAGGGATAGCATTCATCACAACACCTGCACTCATTTTTCCAAAAGAGCAAATAACTTGTTTCCCAGTAGGAAATTTCTTATGTATTTCATTCTCGATCTCAAGGTAAAACTCTGTTCCAGCAGTGAGAGCATTTATCCCTTTATCCGCAAATGCAACATGTGCACTTCTACCTTTAAAAACAACTTCTATCTCTTGCGTATTAGCAAAGAATATTCCTGCCTTCGAAGAAATTTTTCCCGTTTCTAATCCTCCATTCACATGTAAGGCATAAGCTTCTGAAATTTCAAATTTATCAAATATCCCTGTATCTAAGATCCTTCTTGCGCCACCTTTTCCTTCTTCGGCTGGTTGGAATAAAAACAATAGGTTTTCATTAAGGTTGCTATTCACAATTTTTTCAATTAGTCCAATGAGAATCGTCATATGTATATCATGACCACAAGCGTGCATTTTGCCTTTATGTTCTGAATCAAATCCACAATTTGTATCCTCAATTATTGGAAGCCCATCCATATCAGCTCTGAAAAGTTTATACTCTCCGTTCCCATGCAAATACTCTATTAAAATGCCTGTGAAATCGAATGTGTGAATTTTAATTCCATCCATTTTCTTTAATAATTGCAAAATATATTTTTGTGTTTTGAATTCTTCAAATCCAAGTTCAGGAATTTTATGTAATTCTTTTCTAATATTTATAAGATTCAACATCACACATCCTCAAAATTATTTCCATATTGGAATTGTAAGCAGACTGGTAATCTGTCAATTAAATCATTTGCTTGACATACAAACGTGTGCAAAATTTTCATAATAATAGTTTATGGATGTGCCCCCGTAGCTCAGTTGGATAGAGCAGTTCCCTCCTAAGGAAAAGGTCACCTGTTCAAATCGGGTCGGGGGTACCATTTATTTTATCAGCTCATCTGAACAACAAAAATGCCCCGATTTCTCGGGGCGTCAACATCAACCATTACGAAGGTCTGCGACCATTCATAAGGTTTTAATGTTTATTTCATCAATATCATCTTCTTGACCGAAACGAATTTTCCAGCTTTCATTTTGTAGAAATACAATCCGGAAGAAACAGATTTGTCCTGTTCGTCAGTTCTATTCCAAATAGCAGAATAAGAACCGGATGGAAGCTGCTCATTGATCAGTTTTTTCACACGCTGCCCTCTCAAATTATAAACAACAAGTTCTGTGTTCTCTATGCTTTCTGTGTTAATTGAAAAAGAGATTGTCGTAGAAGGATTGAAAGGATTAGGATAATTAGAAATTTTGTTAAATATTATTGTTGTTTGAGGATCTTCTGCTGAGTTTATATTGTATATCATTTCAACAAACTCAGGATGGTTTATAAAATATAATAGACTTCTGCCATCTCACAAATCAATATAAATCCTCATGCAAATTATTATGGCTATATTTGAATAAAATATTACAATCCTATCCGCACCCAATTACTGGGTAAATTATAAAATTCTTTCATCAGTAAATTATCGTCAATATTTCTGTCTTTATCCGAATAATAATAAAATCCATTAATTAATTTAAATGTATAATATTTGGAATGAGGTTTTAGTGTTTCACCGATATAGCCATCCAATTTCTGGATTTTAAGTTCAAAATCTCCATTTTGTATAATGAAATATGTCTTTCTCAATTTATCAAAACTTGCTCCATCTCCATTACGTCTGCATTCTTTTTCATCCATTATTGCTCCCAAATGGAATACATAAAGGTTTTCTTTTTTTATTAATGGGAATGTAAAAGATCCTGCAATATTAAATTCCGTGATGAACTCGAGAGGTTCACTTTTAATGTGATCTGGTTTACGATTGATGAATGAACCGTTAGTGCTGGAGTCTATAAGCCGCTTTTTCTTAAAATCGAAATGACAATGATTGCCCGAAACCCAGCTACAGGGAATTACCAAATCATTGGTTGAATTACGACCAATTGAAAATTCACTGTTCGATATAAAATGATAGATAAATCCAGTCATTTTTTCTCTAATACTTAGATTTCCACGAAAACCCAGTTTTTCAGCTATTTCACCTTTCATTGAAAACCAATCAAGAAATGATAAACCACACTCAATACATACTTTTGCTTTTGATTTATTCTTTTGACCGCATTGACCACAAAATATTTGATTATCTATCGGTTTTTTATATAAGTGTTCCCCACAATCTGAGCAATAAATTGCTTCTGGTATGTTTTTGACTCTACAATGAACACAGAAAATTGGATTTTTAATTTCTTGTTTATTCTCTGTAAACAGTACTGTCCTTCTTGGTGCCTCTGTACCACAAAAAGGACAAAAATTACTGATGGAATTAATCTTCTTTCCGCATTGATCGCAGTTAATCCTCACATTGTCTCCTTTATTATATTCATAGTATTTAATTCTTGAGCCATAGTTGATGGATTGCTAGATTATCAAAATGTGTCCTAGCTATTCCTCTAGTAAGAAAATAAAAATATCTTATTCCATAATTTCTGTAATCTTCAACTTCAGCAATAAAATTTGAATTAATAAATACTTTGATCTTTTTGCGTAATACATATACTTCTAAATTAGTGTGAGTTGCAGGTAGTTCCTTAATAGATGAAACACGAAGTGTACCAAGTGCGTTTAGTGAAAATGTTAGTGTTAAGATAAAAACTGTGAGTAAAAGTTTCTTCATTTAATTATCCTCAATCTGATATATATTTTCTCGTTCACAAATACTCCGTAAAAGATCTATCAATTCCATTCCGTAAACAAATTCGTCCCTCATTTATTTTCTCCATTGCATAGATATATTTCTATGCTAAAAACAAAGATGAATATCACTTTGAACTGCGGAGCAGGCGGAATCCCAAATAGCAGTCGCTGCGGTCCGGGCGGTTGCCGTAACGATTAGCAACACGGCAAAGCCTGGCACCGTGGTACCAGCTACCGCCACGATGCACACGGGGCGAGCCGGATGAAGCACCCTGCGGATTGTTCTTTGGACTGTTTTTGTAATAGCTGCTATCATACCAGTCATTACACCATTCCCACACGTTGCCGCTCATATCATAAATTCCAAGCTCATTGGCTTTTTTCCCTCCGACAGAATGTGTTTTCTTGCTTGCATTATCCCAATACCAAGCAACCACGTCAATGTTGTTGGAACCGGAGTATTTATAAGACGCAGAATTCTGCGTCTTTACGCCGCCACGAGCTGCATACTCCCATTCCGCTTCCGTGGGAAGTCTGTAACCGTTGGCAGAGAAGTTGCATTTTGTACTTTTCCCGCTTCCGGTGTAGCAAAGTGTGAGACCTTCTGCTCTGCTTTTTTTATTACAAAATTCCACTGCATCATACCAACTTACACTTTCAACAGGTAAATTATCGCCTTTAAAACTGGAAGGATTATTTCCCATAACTTCCTGCCATTCTTTTTGTGTAACTTGATACTTACCAATATAATAATCACTTAACGTTACATCATGAACAGGTTTTTCACCCTTATCACCATTGATACTACCCATCTGGAAAGTACCACCCATCACTAAGATCACTTCAAATTCCTTTTCTGTTTTTGTGTCGTTATTCACTTGTGCTTTTGATTTCTTTTTAACATTATTTGAATATTCTTGTTTTATTTTAACAGGTTTATCAGCTTCAAGTGACTCAATACATTCTTGGAATGTTCTAAAACGATTTTTATATTCTTTCTCCAAACATTTTAGTATCATCTTATTTGTATGATATGATACATTTACCAAATCTACCGGTTTTTCATTCAATATCTGATAATTAATATCTCCTTTGTAAAATGGAGGATGTCCTGAAAGCAACTCATAAAGTACAACTCCAAATGAATAGATATCTGCTTCTTTGCCAACATCTTTACCTTTGATCTGTTCAGGACTCATGTAAACTAAAGTGCCTGATGATGTTGTGTTTTGGATGCGGCTCATGCTGGTTCGTACTGTCTCAGCTATTCCAAAATCAATTATCTTTACATCACCATCTTTGTTCAGCATCACATTCTGAGGTTTTATATCTTTATGGATGATTCCTTTGGAATGAGCATAAGCAAGACCGTCTGCTATTTTAATCGCAAGTTCCTTTACTTTAG